>Ga0209151_1000094_pt1 | contig 91714 bp, 70 predicted proteins | sample SaaInlV_DNA_165m_FD_184688 | JGI IMG/M metagenome (GOLD analysis project Ga0209151, IMG submission 184688) | Marine microbial communities from expanding oxygen minimum zones in the Saanich Inlet - SI075_LV_DNA_165m (SPAdes) (version 2) | ecosystem: Environmental > Aquatic > Marine > Unclassified...
CAACATCGATTGTATCATGTTTCTCTTCGATAACAACATCGATTGTATCATGTTTCTCTTCGATAACAACATCGACAGTACCATTTTTCTCTTCGATAACAACATCGACAGTATCATGTTTCTCTTCGATAACAACATCGACAGTATCATGTTTCTCATCGATAACAACATCGATAGTATCATGTTTCTCTTCGATAACAACATCGACAGTATCATGTTTCTCATCGATAACAACATCGACAGTATCATGTTTCTCATCGATAACAACATCGATAGTATCATGTTTCTCTTCGATAACAACATCGACAGTATCATTTTTCTCTTCGATAACAACATCGACAGTATCATGTTTCTCTTCGATAACAACATCGATAGTATCATGTTTCTCTTCGATAACAACATCGACAGTATCTCGTGTTTCTCGGATAGTTACATATTCTTTAATATTTTCTTTAGTATTATCTAATTTTTGAATATTTATATCAGTTGCTGATTTATTTAAAATTTGATTTACTAAATCGCACTCTTCAATAACATTAATATCTATTTCTTTAGATTCATATAATTTACCATTATTCAATATAATTTTAAAATTATTATCATTAACAATAGGCTTTGTGTCTTTTATGTAATAAATATTTTTATTATTTATTTTTAATTTATATGATTCGTCTTCGTGAACAATATTAAAATTTAAATTATTCATTTTCTTTTTTGAAGTAATATTAAATTCATCTTTAAAAGAAAATTCCCTAAAAATATCTGTTTCTTCGGGCTTATTATTTTCATTATCATATGAATATAGTATAAATTTTATATCTTTATTTTCAAGTTTTAGTCCAATTATTTTTTCTTTTTTATTAATTATAGAAATATCTTTTATAAGTAATTTATTCATTATTTAAAAATAATATTTTTAAAAAAAAAAAGAAACTTGTTATAGTCACTAAATAGTTTGTGACTTATTTATGTATTGGTTATTATATCAATATTTTTATAAATTAAATTTATGTTTGTTATTTTTTCATTAATTAAAATAAATAAATAATTCATAAATTATTTATTAACTATATTTATTAATATTTATTAATATTTTTTAATATTTTTTAATTATTTAGAATTTCAATTAAATTATTTTCAATATTTTCTGCTTCGTCGTTAATATCGTCATTAGAAACAATAATATTAAATAAATCCCATGATCTAAATATAATATTGGCACTTGAACTCTTTCCTTTTCTTCCAGAACGTCCAATTAATTGATATAATGTATTTCTTGTACTAATAGGTACTAAATTTTCATGAATATCAACCATTGTTAAATTAATATTTGTTCCATAAGTTATAGAAGGGTCAGAAACAATAAATTTAAAAATATCTTTATCTTTTAAAAATACTTCTAACTCATACTTACTTAATTCAGTGTGATTATATATACCAATTGAACTTAAATATAGTTTCGCCATAAGATCATTAAAATTATTAATAATTTCGATATTAAATAATGCTTTTTGTCTAGTATTTAAATTACCATCTTTTGCCCATTTGTTAAAATGAGTAAGACTATTTGTAATATATTCAGAAGGATAATTAAATTTAATTTCTGATCTTTTTTTATTTACTTGTTGTATTTCATAATCCTTGTTATCAGCTTTTACATTTTTATCAATATTTTTAAGAGATGATTCAATAGATTCTATTGCTTTATTATAGTCTGAAATTATTTTTTTTAATTTTGGTGAATCTTGTAAAAATTCTTGTGTAATATCATTAACATAGATTGAAAAATTTTTAGGATTACTAACATGTAATGTATTATGTTCATTGAATATATGTGAATTTTTTGTAAATATATTTTCAACTTTATTATCATTAATTTTTAATACTTTAATATGTTTTATTTTTTCAAAATACTCTTCATTGTCTTTGCAAAACAAAAGAATATTCATACCATATTCCCTAATTGTAGTATTTGTAATAGCACCTAAATGTTCAAATAATGAATCTAATTTAAATTCATCTGGTAATATATCATTTAATTTTTTATACATTTCTAAAACAATTAAATTGGAATATCCTCTTTGAATCAAAGGATTCTTATTCATTAACTGAATAAACTGTTCAATTTCAGTACAAGATTTTAAATTATGATGTGGAGATATAATATATCCATCAGGAGATATAAACTCACAATTAATATGTTGCTTATTCGAGTATATATATTTAATATCATCATCAATGGCTCCATGATTATTTTTAAAATTATCTAATATAGTTGGTATTTTATCTTCTTCTGCTAAAGTAGCAGATACTAAAACACTCTGTTTTGGTAGAACACTCATAATTTGTGCTGTAACCTTTTCTTTTGATACAGCAAATGATTCATCAAAATAAGGTATAAATAGATCAGGAAAAGTTTTTAATAATTGATAAGCTGAATCTAAATCTGAAATAATCATTTCAGGTAGATTATCACATGATTCAATTTTATGAGAATCTTCAAAATTATTACCAATTTCATTTTCTCTTACATCAAGAGATCTTGTTTCCTCTAAATATTGATACATTTGTGTTTTAATATCAGGACTAAATCTTCTATCGTTACTTTTCTCATCTTTTTTATATAGTTTCTGAGATTTTTTCTTTCTCCAATCTATAAAACAATTTTTATAGGGTTTAAAATCCACAATATAATAACTTTCATATAAATCTTTGTGCCAAGATGCAAACCAGAATTTAATATCAACATTATGTGTAACACATAAACTTGATACACTATTTCTTACAATATCATTATAGCAAATGTACAATAGTATTTTTTTATCCTTTTTATTTTTTTTATCTTTTTTTTGTTCTTCTCTATAATGAGTAGAAATAATTCTTGCAATAATCGCAGAAATCAGTGTTTTACCATTTGCAGGAGGAACCCAATAAAATAATAATAATGGAGTATCTGTTTTAACTGAATTATATATTGAAACAATCGTATCTTTTTGTTCATCATATAATTTAATATTATTCGGTTTTTCATTATCCCAATAACTTGATGTAATCAGGTAATAATATCTCGAAAATAATTCATATATGTAATTATCATTTTTGTCACGAATAATAGTTTCAATTTTATTTAAAATTGTATTACATATATCAATAATATTATCATTAATAAGGTATGAACAATCTTGCATAGCCCTATAAAGACTAATAGAAGCATCTAAATATATTTCAATGGAAATAGAACTATTTTTATTTTTAATTAGGTAACAACACCAATAAATAATATTTAAAAATGCTTCATATAACTTGTTTTTTTTTAATGGATAATGTTCTTTCTCATCATCAATTTTTAATTTTTCTAAAAATTTCCGTATTTCTTTTTTATTTTTATCATTAATAAGTTTTAATAACATGAGTTCTTTTTTACTTGGTTTATTTTTTTTATTTTTGTTATTTTTGTTATCATCATTAACTATAGGTATATTGCTAAAATATGAACCTAAATTATTATCCTTAAGATATTTGTCAAATTCTAACATTAATTCTACATTTAATTTAATTTCACCATTATCATTAATATCTTGATCAAATAAATTATTTGATTCTTTCATTAAAGCTTCTACAATGGGATTATCTTCATGGTCACTATTTAAAGTTTTCCAACTTAAATCTCCCGCACTTGTATTTAATCCTAAACTTTTTGTATCTGTTGCCATATTAATTTATTATTAATTAGCAATTGGTATTTGGTTATTAATAATAAATATATTTAAAATCAATTTTTTATTTTTTTTAAAGATTTGCTAATTTTTTTAATTTTCATATATTTTAAAAAAGAAATTGTTTTTTTCTTTTTTGATATACTGTAATCATTTAATAATAATAAAATGATACTTTTATCAAGTATATATTTTTTTTTATTAGAATCAGTATCTTTAATGTTATCTTTAATGTTATCTTTAATGTTATTTTTAATATTATTTTTAATATTATTTTTAATATTATTTTTAATATTATTTTTAATGTTATTTTTAATGTTGTTTTTAATGTTATTATTAATGTTATTATTAATATTATTATTAATAATCATTTTTCTTATCATTATTTTTTTATTTAATATATGACTCATATATTATTTCATAGAAAAAAATATATTAAGTAAATATGAGTAGTTTTATTTTCAATAATTATTTAGATAAATCTAATGAAACTAATAAAAAGGTTACTGAATTTCTCGATAAAAAGGATTTATATATACCAAATATTTATAATGTATTAAATACAATACCAAGTAATAATATTATATTTTATTTTTTTATAGTATTATTGATATATGCATTTTTAAAAAATAGAGAAATAAGATTAAATGAGATATTTATATTTTTAATATGTATATTGGTAATATATCTATTAATACAAAAAGATTATGTAAAATTTTTAACTTTTACGGATGACAAGAAACTACAAATAAAATTTCTTGAAAAATTAATGTTTCAAACTAATAATTTTGAAACTGCTATTATTGGTGGAGAATCTTTGACAGAATTAAATGTTAATAGTAAAATATCATATTTATATTATGACCCAATAATTATAGAATTTTATTATAATATTAGAGATGTAATAAAATATAATATGTCATCTTTTATAGATTCTTTATTGCATACAAATAATCTATTACGACTAAGTTATCAAAGTAATATATTAAAAGAAAATTTAAAAGAAAATTATGAACAAGCTATTATTGAAAAAAAAAAATCATTAAACTCATTATCATATTTAGTATTTAGTATGCCTATAAATAATATTTTACAGAAAAAATATAAAGATTCATTAGATATATTACATACACGATTAAATGGACATATAAATAATATGGCAATTTTATTCAAAGATATTACAAGACAAAAAAACAAGGATACCTCATTTTACTTACCATCTGATACATTTGAAAAGAATAACGAAACACAACCTTTTGATAAAGATAATCGAAAAAGTTCATTAACTTATGATTTATATTAAAAATATTTATTCTTTAATAAAAAACAATTTATAATTTAATTGAATAATAATATATATATAATGGATAATATTAAATGTATTGAAAATTTATTAAATATAGAAAAAAATAAGTCAAATAATAAAATAGCATTAGCTATGATTATTGATAGTTTTTCATCAGAATTAAGTAGAGATAATATTTATTATTTATATGATAAATATATTAATGAAATTAATGAGAATAATGAAAATACATATTCTAATAAAAAAAGAAGATTAATTTAATTAGAAAATCTATTAATATTTAATAATATATTTCTTATATTATTTATTTTTTAGTAGATTTTGCATTAGGTTTAGCAGAAGCTTTAGGTTTAGTAGAAGCTTTAGGTTTAGTAGAAGCTTTAGGTTTAGTAGAAGCTTTAGGTTTAGTAGAAGCTTTAGGTTTAGTAGAAGGTTTAGTAGAAGCTTTAGGTTTAGTAGAAGCTTTAGATTTTTTATCTTTAGTAGATTTACCTCCATTTAAACTTTTAAAACTACTTTCTGTAGGATCAAATGCTTTTACACTTTCTACTGTAGGTCCACCTGTTAATATAGGTGCTGCAGCTTTAGCTAATTTAGAATTAGGAATATATTCCCCAGTTTTATTAAAAACTCTAAATGCTTTTTCACCTGTATCAGGAGCATTTGATGGACCTCTTGAATTTAATGTAGAACCCCAATCAGAACCACCTTTTAATGTTTTATTCTTTTTTGAACCACCTTGAGATAATCTTGTTAATCCAGTTTTAGTATTTTGAATTTTAATTAATGATTTGTTATAAGCACGTTTATATTCTTTAAAGAAGTTTTGTATACTTTTAGCACCTTTATTTACAATTCCATCTACAACTCTCAATGGTTGATCGCGAACATATGGGATAAGTTCACTATCTCCTCCTCCTGTTTTTGTCATACTTAATTTTGAAGCGTTTTTAGAAGTATTATATGGTGCTAAATTACCAACACCAGCGTCTAATGGTTCAATTATACCATATGGTGTTTGAATACCATTGCCACTATTTGTTGAAGCACCCTCTATAGGGTTGCCATTATAAAATTGAGAAGGCATTCCTGTTACTCCACCTTTTTTCATTTTTTTCGATTTTTTATTTTTACCTCCAGATTGAATACTGGTATTATCATTATTTGTGAGTAATGATAGAGCTTGTGTAGCCTGTGATTCAACCCCGGTAACTTCTCCACCTTTTTTCATCTTTTTCGATTTTTTATTTTTACCTCCAGATTGACCACTGGTATTATCATTATTTGTGAGAGATGATAGAGCTTGTGTAACTTGTGATTCAATCCCAGTAACTTCTCCACCTTTTTTCATCTTTTTTGATTTTTTATTTTTACCTCCAGATTGACCACTGGTATTATCATTATTTGTGAGAGATGATAGAGCTTGTGTAACTTGTGATTCAACACCAGTAACTTCTCCACCTTTTTTCATCTTTTTTGATTTTTTATTTTTACCTCCAGATTGACCACTGGTATTATCATTATTTGTGAGAGATGATAGAGCTTGTGTAACTTGTGATTCAACACCAGTAACTTCTCCACCTTTTTTCATCTTTTTTGATTTTTTATTTTTACCTCCAGATTGACCACTGGTATTATCATTATTTGTGAGAGATGATAGGGCTTGTGTAACTTGTGATTCAACACCAGGAACATTACCACTATTTACTGATGCTCCATCTATAGATTTTTCATTATAAAAACGAAGAGGCATTCCTGTTACACCACCTTTTTTCATCTTTTTAGATTTTTTTGAACCACCAGCACTTGTAGAATAACTTTTACCCATATTTGTTTTTATTAATAAATTAGTATCAACTTTTAAATTTTGTGTTTTATACATATTTTTACCAGGCTGTGTTGAAATTAAAGATTTATTACCACCTTTATGAGTAACATAATCTTTACTTGGATAGCATAAACTATTGCCACTTTGAAATGGTTTAAATTGAGGATTATTATATGTTAATTCATCCGATTTTGACATTCTATATTTAATAGATATATTTTTTTTTTAGTCAAATTGAACAATAATACTAACATCATGTTTGTTAACAGTTTTAGTAGCACTAATTGACAGCTCAGTTCTTTTTCTTCTTGTTGTGTCCTCAACACCTTTCTTTTTATATAAATTTCTTAAACTATTATTCATATCATTTTCTATTACATCAAAATTATCTAAAATATAGTCCAATATATCATTTTCCAATGACCATTTAAAAAAATTTAACTGTCCAACAGTTGTAATAATTTCTTTTCCATCATGGTCAAAGAATAATATTCTTTCTCTTCTACAAAATGGGTCAAATTGTTTTTTAGAATATGCTTTTAATTGAGATTTATAATCTAAATATACAATGAAATTTTTAATTTTATCATTTAATTTTACTTGATATGTTATATTATATTTTTTACTATAGTTTGTTACAAACCAGTCTAAAATTCTTAAAGACATTTTATGTTTATTTTTACTAGTATCATTTCCATTTATAATAGGCTTAATCCTATCTAATTTTTCTTTATGTGAAAAAAAATGAATTAATGATTCCATCAGTAAATCTTTTTTTGATGAAATACTATTATTTTTATCTGTTGTACTAATGTTTAAATTATTTACATCTTTATTATTATTTAGAGTAAAAATACTCATAAGTAATTAAAATTGATAATTAGTCTTTATATTAGTTTAATATTAAACTAATTTTTAGTATAATTTTAAAAATCTTTATACATTTGATACATTTGATATTATATTTCTTTATTATAATATACAAAAATATTTATAATAATTATTGATAAAATATCATACAAATAATTTATATTTTATACATATAAAATATAAATTTTATTATTATTAGTATAATAGTAATGAATAAAATATTTTTATAATTTTTATAATTTTTTAATTTTTTAATTTTATAATTTTTTTTAATTATTATTAAATTGCTTCTGATTCTTGTATAGGAACAGGAACCATATCATTTGGATCATTTGGAGTATCCGTTGTAGTATCCATAGCTGGTTGTTCAAGAATAGATTTTTCTTTATCTTTTTCAATATTATTAATAATAAAGCACAACTTTTTTTCGTCTAAATCATGTAGGATAACATTAATATCTTGAAAGCTAACTTTATTTCTTGTTTGTAAATACATTCCATGAACCTTATAGATAATATCTCTTATATAAAATGGAACTTTGACAATATTTTTTGAAATATGACGCTCTCTATAAATATTTAAAATATGTGTTGATATATTCATTAAATAATTTTCATAACTTAAAAATAAATGTTTGTCATATTTAAATATTGATAGATATTTTTTCAATTCTTCTGGATTTTTTCTTAGATGAAGATATCTAAATAATCGATTATTCGTATTTCCATATAATTCTTTCATTTCAATATAATTTTTTTTAATAAATTTTTGTCTTTCATAATTTTTATTCATGAATATATATCCAATAATATTTATATTATTATTATTATTATTATTAAAACTATTAATATAATTTAATAATTCTTCTTTATTCATTTTAACATAGTTTTTATTATCAATAGAATCAATTTCACAATTATTAACTAAATCAATTGTATTTATATGAAGAATATAATTATTTTCTATTTTCAAAATATTATTTTCTTTGTGACCCATTAAAAATGAGTAACAATAATTTGTGTTATATTTAATTAATGAATTCTTATCAAATAATTCATCAAACATTTCTCCAAAACTTTTATTACTTATCCATGTTGCTTTATGTGCATCAATCATTTTTTTTGTTGAAATATGCCATTCATTATTATAGCAATATAGTCGCACCAATGTTCCTTCATAAATAGGTTGTGTAATTATATCTGTATCAATTAAATTTTCATTTAAATTATCTTCTTCTAAACATTTATCAAATGTGTAGCATACAATTTTCAATGTGTTTTTATCAATAATAACACCGTTAAAAAATCGTACAAGTTCATTTTCTATATTCGAATTTTTATCATTATAGATTATAGCTAAATTATTAAAATCTTTATCTTCTTTTGTCTTTAATTTATATAAATCTCCATGAATAAAATCTTTTAAAGATTCATATGTTGAGATATTATTTTCCTTTAAAAATGTGTAATATTTGTTTATGCTGCTCATATTACAATTAAATTGTTGTTTATATTTTAAGTAATATTATTATTCAATTTTTTAAAAAATTTTAAAAAATAATTTTGTGGTTTAAAATATATTATTTTTTATATATAATATATCATATTATATTATGACTGATAATATAAAAGTTATTAATTTTAATAAAAATATAAATCATAATATTAACAATATTAATAATAACATTAATAGTAATATTAATGATGACATTAATATTAATAATGAAATAATATTTAATAATAATGAGCATGTAAATGATAATTTTTTAAATAATAATAATGGAAACATTGTCATTGAAGAAAATATAGCTTTAGAAAATAAAAATCTGGTTTATAAAGATGATACAATTTATTTACAAGAATTGGAAAATCAGTTATTATCAAATTATCCTGTAACTAATCAAAGTTCAAAATATATCATTGAACAAGTTCAAATAAAAGCAAAAGATATAATAGATTTAAAAAATAAAGGTATAGAAAGATATAATTTATTAAATAAAAATATAGAATATAAAAAAAAATTAGACATAATTAATAATAATTTTAGTGATAGTTGGATTATACCAGTTGTTTGTGACAAACATATAATATTTACAAATATTATAGAAAAAGATATAAATGAAAATAATGAAATAAATAATCAGCGAATATTAACTCAATTAAAAGAAGATCCAGATGGATACACAGAAATAGAACAAAAAGAATTAATGCAAAAAATAAAAGAAAATAATCTTAATTTTGAAGAACAAAAAATTACTATTACTGAGTATGAAGAAATTAATGCAAAAATGTACAAATCTTTTATAATTCATAATAATTTAAAAAAAGGATATATAATTCATCCTAAAACACCGTTTAATGTTTTACGTTATACAGATTTAAAAAATAATAATTGGAATACACATAGAGTTTTAGATGATATAAATACACCTGTTAATGTTTATAACGAAGATGGGAAAATAATAGGGTTAGAAAATAATTTATTAATTCGTAGTGAAGAGCAAAATATATATGGATTTCTAAAATTAAAAGAAGGTAATAAAAATATATTAAAAGATTATAAAAATATTTTGTATGAAAAAAAATACAATAATCATTTGTATAAAGTTTTATATAATAAAAAAACAATAAATAAAATTACACAAACCCAAAATAATCTAATTCATATAAAAATAACAGATCATGAAATACTTGATGACTCTATTATATATTTAAGTAAAACAAATTGTTATCCAAGTATAGATGGTTATTATAACATAAATCAAAATAGTAAAATAATAGACAAAGATACTATTGAAATTTCAAGTAATAAAAAATTAAAATTCGAAGGGAATAATGGATATTTATTTATATTATCAAAAATAAAGTATGATTATTATAATATTGACAATGACCTAAATTTTAATTTTTTACATTCAACATATGATGATAAAAAGGAAGATGATAATAATAATAAGTTATATATTTTCGAAGATATAGAAATTAATAAAAGTAAATATATTAATATATTAAATAAAATTTTACCAACTATTAATGATATAATTAAATCTGAAAAAGAAAATTTAGAAAAATGTTTTTATCTTGACGATGTTATAAAAATATTAGATAAATATTATGTCAGTATAAAAGATATACATCAATCACATTTTGATTTAATAATGAAATATATGGATAAAAATATAAAATCGATATCAAATATATTCAATAATAATAAAAAATATGAAACAATTAATTATTTTTACGAAAATAAACAATATTTAAAAGAAAATAATTATTATTTAAATGATGATTATTTGTTAAATAAAGAAGTTATAAAACATTATGGTGAATATCCATATAAAAATAAATCATTTGATTCAATAAAACAAAGATATAATTGGTTAGAAAATAAGGATGATTATGGAGTATTATTTATAAAATTATTGAATTTACAAAATCATGAAAATGATAAAATCCAATTAAAATATATTGAAAATAAATTAAAAGAATTAAAGACAAATATAATTGTTATTAAAAATGAATTATCAAAAGATAATGGAAAAAGCAAATGTCATATTTATAGATATAGCGGTATAAAAATTAATTCATTAGATATAGATAAAAAGATAAATAATGAATATTATTTATTAGATACTATATTATATCAATGGATAGACAATAATTTCGAATTAGTAAATAATATTGAAAATGAAGATTTATTATTATTAGATAATTTAGAATTATGGAAATTCAATGATAAAAATAAAATATGGGAATTTACAAAAGAATATTCAAAGTATAATAAAATAAAATATTTATGCGAATTTAATAATCTTGATATAAATGACATTGATTTAGATTCATTAGATTGTATTTATAGAAAGAATTTTGGATGCTATTCTAGAATAAGTACAAGATATAATAATAAATTAACAGAATTAGAAGATGTATATACAAGATTTAATAATTTACATACATCTATTAAAAATGATATTAAAAAAGATGAAATTAAAAAAAACATTAAACAATGTATAAATAAATATATATTAATAGATAATAAAAATAATAAAAAATTACACATAAATGTTAATATTAAAAGTTTTAATTCATCAATACCTGTAGATATATTAATACGAAACATATTTAAATTAGATAATATAACATTAAGAGAACATTATTTATATCAATTAATAGATAAAGATTGTATATTAATTGATAAAAACTTGTATTCAAAAAAATATAAAAAAAGTATATTATGTGGTCATTATTATTATTTAAAAAAAATATATTATTCAGATAATGATAATTTAAGACAAAAATTTATTGATATAATAGTATCCATATTTAGTGATCAAGGAGAAGCTGAACTTAATAATCATATTTGTAATAATTGTGGTGAAAAAATATTGAACAATGAATATGATGAGATAGAAGGATATGCTGCGAGTGGTGCATTAAAAAGTAGTCGTGAACAATGGGTTAAAGAAAAGTCATTTGAAATGACTAAAGAAACATTAGATGAATATTTAGAAGATGCTAAAATAATAGATTGTAATGACGATAAATTTAATGAATTATTATTAAAAAATGGATTATCAATTGATAATTTAGAAAAAGCAATTTATTTATGTAATTTTATAACAAAAACATTATATCCAAAAATAGGTGTTACGTTATCAAATGGTGTATTAATCAATAATATAATTGAAATAATACAAAAGATAAATATTATAATACCATTTCAAATGTTTAAAAATAAAGAAAAAGATAAATTACAAAGGTCTGGTATATCATTACTTCGAATAAAAAAAATGGAAGAGAAGGAATATTTCGAAGAAAGATATAAAACATATTATGAAATTAAAAAACAAGCAGCTATATGCAGTAGAATATTAATAAGTATTCAAGTTAATATTCCTAATTTAGTTATATCCAAGAAAACTACAACTTGTCAATTTAATAGTTTTAATGAAAAGGAGGGTATTGAATTCTTTGCTTGTATAATGAAAGAAATTAATAAAACAATGACTATTGATAAAGAAAATATTTTAGAAACATATATTAATTTTATAAAAGAATATTATGATGAATTTAAGTCATATTATTATATCAAAGATTTATTAAAAGAAAAGAAGAAATACTTATTATCTCTTAAAAAAGATAAAATATATAATAAAATTGAAAATAAAGATATAAATATAACATTTAAGAATGAACCAAAAAAAGTAGAGAAAAACGTATATAAAAATTTAAAAAATATAAAAAAATACCAAGAGTATTTTGATTTATATACAAATGTAAAAACGAGAAATTTATATGTTACTTTAAAAATAAAAGAAATTATAAATGATATAATAGGGAGGGCACCATTGGGTGACAAATTAGGTGGAATAATAGAACGTTCCGCATGTAGTCAGGATGTAAGTACATATATAGATTTTTATCAATATTTTGAAATATTTAACCCTAATACAGAAATATTTGAATATATAGATGAATCAAAAAAATTAAATGAAATATTAGATACAAAACTGAAAAATTATTGTTATCATAGATTCAAACTTTATGATGAAAATAAATTTAATGGAGTTAATAATACTACTGTAGTGTATAATGGAATTAATACAACAGATAAATTTAAAAAATCAATATTTATTAATTATGTTAATGAAGGAGAATACAAAGGTACACCTCGTGATTTAGTGAAAGGATATGGTGGTATAAAAGATGTAAAAACAGGTAAATCATTAGATGAAATTGAAAAAGAAGAATATACAATTGATGAATTAAATGATTTATTAAAATCAATCGAGCAAAATAATTTAAAATTTATTAAAAATATTAATCGTGATAAAAAGGATATTAACAATGAAGAAAAATTCGATGATGAATTTATAAATAAATTAAAAAAAGATTCAATAAACGGTATTAAAATACAAATTAATTTATTAGTTAGTAATTTAGTTAATATGCTAGGAAAGAACAAAGATTATGAGAATAAATTATATAATATTATAGCTAATATTAAGAATCATGTTATTAATACTGATTCAAATAATACAATAAAAGAAAGAATAAATGAAGAAAACGCAATGAATAATAATAAATTAAGTTATTATAAAAAAATTTATCAAAAAATAAGTAAATATTTATCAATTGTTAAAAATAGTTTTGAATTTGATAGAGAAAGAAATTTAATGGTAGTCGATAATCCTAATAAAAAATCAGAAATGATGGCGAAAATAATAGATGAAAATACAAAATTAGATACTTTATTATTACCAGAAATAAGTAAAAACTTTAAAAAAATAGAAATGAAATATGAATTAAATAAAATAAATTCAATATATGGTATTAGAAATACAAATAATAAAGAAGGTAATAAAACAATAAAATATAGTAACTTTACACCAAAAGATGCTTCTATATTAATTGAATATATTGTATATGAACAATTAAATTTATTATTTGAACATGCAAATGATTCAGCAAATGGAATGAAATTAGCTGAAAAAACAGTTAAAAATAAATATGTGGCCCAATTTATTGATATTATATTCGATGAAATAAATGAAGAATATGAATTATTTGATATATGTAATAAAAATAATGAATTTGAACATTTGGATGCGAGATTTTATAATGCATATCAATTAAAAATAATAACTTCAGATGAAAAATATGAAATTAAAGACTTTTTAAAAACAATTGCGGATTCAAGAGGTGAATCATTGGATTCTTCTTATAATACACTTGAAGATGATATTAAAATATCAAATGAGAAAAAAGATATTGAAGATTCTATTAATGATAAAGAAAAATTTGATAAAATAAAACAAGATTTTGTAGAAAATATAAACGATGATATAGATTTATTAACATTAAAACAAATAAAGGACAGAATAGATTATGAAGATGGAGAAAATGAAGAAAATGAAGATTTTGAAATAGATGATGAAAATTTTGAAATAGATTATGAAAATTTTGAAATAGAAGAATAATTTCAAATAAATTATGTTGAATAAATTATTTTATTTTTAATAAATAAAATAATTTTAAAAAATCATATTAAAATTATATATAAAGATTATTTAACAATAAATAATGACAATATGGATTATAATTTAAAATTTCACTATGACAAAGACTTACCAAAAGCAACAATATTAAAGCAACAATACTTAATTAATCAAGTTAAACATCTTCAAACGATACCTCAAAATGCTCAAAAATCACCCGCATGGTATGAAATGAGGTTATCAATGTTATCTGCAAGTGATTGGGGAACAATTTTAGGTGTAAATAGTTATGCAAATGCCAATTCGGTATTATTAAAGAAATGTGGAGAAGAATCATATTTCCCAAAAGTTGCGATGGATGCAATGGCATGGGGAAATAAATACGAAGATGTGGCAATTTCTATTTATGAGTATAGAAACAATAAAAAAATTATTGAATTTGGATGTATTCGACATCCATCTATTCATCATTTAGGGGCATCACCTGATGGAATTACGGAAGATGGTGTCATGTTAGAAATTAAGTGTCCTGTAAGTAGAAAAATAACAGGAATACCTCCAAAATATTATTGGTGTCAAGTTCAAGGACAATTAGAAGTATGTGAATTAGATAGATGTGATTTTCTGGAATGCAAATTTAAAGAATATGATGATGAAGAAGAATATTTAGAAGATAATTATAATGATAATTACGATTTTAATGAATTTGGATATGAGAAAGGTGTTATTGCTGAATTCTATATTACAAATGAAAAAAAATATATATATTTTTATAGTCCAGTAAATATTATTGGTGATAAATTACAAGAATGGAAAAAATCTATTCAAGAAGAACATGAAATATTAGATGGTCGACCACAAGATAATATTATATTATCATCATTTGATTACTGGTATTTAGAAGAAATATCATGTATTCCAATATTTAGAAATCAAGAATGGTTTAATGAAGCAAAAGAGCAATTGACTGATTTTTGGGAAGAAGTATTATATTATAGAGAAATGGGTTTAGAATTTTTAAAAGAAGAATTAAATATTCAAAAAGAAGAAAAAAAGAAAATCCGCGAAGATAAGAGAGAATTTTTAAAAGAAGAATTAAATATTCAAAAAGAAGAAAAAAAGAAAATCCGAGAAGATAAGAGACTACTAAAAAAGAAGGAATCAGATACAAAAAAACAAAAAAAGATTAAAGATTATATTAATTTGAACGATTCAAATGAAAATGATGATAAAAATGATGATAAAAAGGATGATAAAAAAGATGATATAGAAACATCTAATACAGAAACATCTAATACAGACAGTAGTGTAGAATTTGATGATAATGAAAAAGATAAATTAGATAAGTTAAATAAAGACCCATTAGAAACAGTAATTGACTTTAGTAATTTTGAATTTTGATATTGAATATATTTTTTATAATTTGAATAAATTTATTTTTTATAATTTGTTACAACAATCTTATCTTGAATATTTGAAAACCATTTCGTAGTAGATGATTTATTACTTAAAACACGACGCATTGATGGTATATTATTATTATGTTTTATAAGTGGTGGATTACATATAAAAATATCAGAATTATTAAATAATTTATTTTTTATTACTTGATCAATATTATCTTCAATTGGAATATTAAATTTTATTAATTTTTTTAAAAAATCTTTATGAATAAGAATTGCATACATGCCTGTATTATGTGTAGATGATTTTTGATCCATAATATTTGGTCTAATCAAATTTTCACTATATATTTCACCATTTATATTACTCGCACCTAAATAAAGCATATCCCATTTATTAGGTAATTGATTTAAATATATTTTTATTTTATTCTTAAAATCTTTAGGTATAATTACATCATCTTCAAGAACCAAAACATTTTTATTTTGATTAACAGAATAATTCCATAAAGAAATATGAGAAAGACTACATCCAATAGCACCTATCATCATTTTATTATTTGGATCAAGTTGTTTATTACTAATTAATTCATTAAGATTTAATTTACTACCATCAACAGCATTCCAACGAATAAAATTTATGTTGGCATTTTTACAGTCTTTTTTTATATTTTCTAATCGATCTTTACTTCTATTTAAATTAATAATAAAAATATTTGTATTTATATTATCAAAATTTTCATTTATATTTAAAAAAATATAATTCAAAATATAAAATAAAAGTAAAATAAATAATATTAAAAAAGTATTATTCATCATATAATATTAAAAAAGATAAATATTAAATATAAATTATAAAATTGATTGATAAAATTAATTGATATTTTGGAAGTGATTACACCCTTGAATATTTAAAACGCCGTTTTAACTAACAAGGGTTTGGGTCTGAACCCGGTAAAATCAATAGTAAGGAGTTTCACCCTACGATGGTCCAACTGTAAATCCAACTTAAGTATCAGCGACCCACTTCCTTAATCGCATACAGGTTTATTTACTTTATTGGTGGAGGACGAAATGAGTAGGTATTTGATATACGATTCTTTTTGCTTTTATCGCTCACGCACATCACCTAAATCCAGTATTGGAGAAGCAACCCCATTATTCTTCATTATTGCTTACTATGATTAGTAGTATTCCTTTATATTAGTTTGTAATATAATAACAGGCGTTTTAAATCTTCAAAGGTGTAAATATAATTACACTTTAATTTTTTCTTAGATAATGTCTAAAGAAAAATTATAGTTTTTTTATTGTTTCAACTAAATGTGTAGTAGATATACTTGGTGTTCTTTCTAAATAAATAACTTGACATATATCATTAAACTCATCAAATTTTCCTTCCCAATCATTACCCATTACTAATATATCTGCTTTATATTTTAAGATATATTCACGTTTTTTTTCTAAAGATTCTTCAAAAAATACTTCATCTACAAATTTTAAAGATTCTATTATTTTTTTTCTTTCTTTTTGTGAATAAATTGGATATTTATTTTTTTTTTTGAAATTTAATTCATCCGTTGATATTCCAACGATTAATTTATTTCCTTTATTTTTAGAACGTTCTAAAATATTAATATGTCCAATATGTAATAAATCAAATGTACCAAATGTTATAATATTCATTATTATTAATGTATATAAAAATTAATTATTTATACTTTTATAACCATTTTTTTTTAGACCTTCTTCATAACTAAATTTTTTTATAATATTCCAATCATTACCATAATGTGAAATTAAAAAATCTTCATTTGGTATATTATATTTTTTATTAAAAAAGTATATAGTCGTCATATTAAATTTATTTTTAAATTCACATCTTTTATTCAACTTTTGGTTACAAATAGAATTATAACTATAATGAATATAATCATTATTTTGTTTTAATACTTGAAAAACATCTATTTTTACATTTGTTTCAATATGTAAAAAGGCTAATTCTGTTGTATTTTTATTTATTTTATTACATTTTGGATAAAACGCTTGTAATTTAAATAGTCCTGAATTTAATATAATTTGTGTAATTTTTTTCAAATCAATGTCTTCAAAAACACCAATATCAATATCTTGGTCATGTTCAATAAATGTTTTTTCACGTGTTGCACCTAAAGCAGTTCCACAATACAAGAAAAAAAATATATTATTATTATTTAAAATATTTGCCATATCTTCTAATGTTTGTTTAAATTTTATTTGTTTTTGATTTAAATAATGTTCATTTTGTTCATTTTGTTTTAATAGATAATTTGTAAAATAAAATATTATTATTAAAATAAAAATATAAATAATTTTAATACACATAATATATATTAGATTTTTTTATTTTTTAATTTTATTTTTTAATTTTTAAATAATTTACAAATGAATATGATAAATATAAATATTAAATTAAATATATTTTTCGTATTATAGTTAATTTTATTTATGATTATAATATATATGAAATATATTATATTATTAATAATATTAATTTTATTTATATTTTTTAATTATCTTAATATTTATAAGAATTTAAAATATGAATATTTTTCATCAAATGGACTTAAATTAATTAAAAGTATAAATATAACACGAAAAATATACTATCCTCGAATATTCCAATTAAAGAACAATTATTATTTTTCATGTAGAATATCTAAAAATAAGAATAGATCAGATATTTTTAGTGAAAGAATTATTTTATATAAAATAGATTTAAATAATTTAAGTATTAATAGATTAAACAAAGAATATAATTTCCAAAGAGGAGCAACCCATAATATCCAATTTTATAATATAAGTGATAAATTAATCGGAATTGGTGGAAGAGGATATATTAATAAAGACAATAGAGTTTATAAAAAAGTATACAATGATTTTTTTATAAATAAAAATAACTTTTATTATTATAATAAAAATAATCAAAAATTTTTTAATTATAATAATATTGATAAAGAACGAATACCTCATTTTATAAAACCAGATGTTAATTGTTCTTTTTTTAGCAATGGTTTATATAAATTTGATATTAAAGATGATATTGATAATTTAGATAATAATTATACATATAATAAAATAATAACTAATTTAACCCAAGGAAGAAATGATGGATATTGGGGCAATAATGATGGTAAAAATATTAAGGATGGATTGACATATTTTGATTCGAATAATAGTTTAGTTTATAATATAAAAAATAAAAAATATTATTTATATTTTCGTGCGAATCTTGCTAAAGGTGTAAGAAATATTCAATATAGTACAAGTTATGATCTATTAAATTGGTCTTCTTTAAAATTAATTAAATTACACAATGTTCAATATAAAAATATATTACATATAAATATTTACATAAATAACTTTTTTTATTTAAAAGAAGTTAATAAATATATTGGTTTATTAAGTATTACAAAACCTGACTCAGATCATAATATTGAAAAATCATTTATATCATTATATATATCAGATGATTGTGAAAATTGGCACTTTAAAAAAAATATTTTTTCAATATATTATCCAAATGAATTTTTAATTTGTGGAAAACCAATTTTATATGAAAATAATTATTTATTTTTTATTGTAGATAATACTAATTTATACATTAAAGTATATAAAATAAATAAAAATATTTTTTAATTATTTTATATGAAAATAATTATTTATTTTTTATTGTAGATAATACTAATTTATACATTAAAGTATATAAAATAAATAAAAATATTTTTTAATTATTTTATATATAAATATATTAGTTTATAATAATGAAAAGTAGTAATAAAATATTTTTAAAACTTCTATTTATACTATTTATACTATATATTCTATTTATACTATTTAATCACTTTAAATATTTTGAGAAGTTTTCAAATAATTATTATAAAATTAATGGAATTGATAAAATTGTATGGATAAATTTAGATCGAACTGTAGAAAGAAAAAAACACATGGAATCTTTACTTAATCAAACAAATATTCCACACCAACGTATTTCTGGGATTGATGGTCAAAAAATAAATGTAAATAAAATAACAAATGATCTTGTATTAGGTAAAAAAATGTCATTAGGTGAAATTGGATGTACATTAAGTCATATTAAATCGATTAATTCATTAAAAAATGAAAAAGGTAATTATTTTATGGTATGTGAAGATGATATTGGATTTGATAATCTTGTATATTTTAAAAAAAATGATTTAAACAAAATAATTAAAAATGCACCAAAATTTGATATTTTAATGATAAATAAGATATATACAAAAGAATTAAATAATACTTATGAAAAATGGATAACAAATTATAATAAAAATAAAAAAATATGGGGTACAGGTTGTTATATTATTTCGAAAGATGGAATTCAAAAAATATGTAAAATATGTGAATATATAAATGATAATCAATTTAAATTTAATAAAAATATATACAATGGTTTTAATGTAGCTGATATTTATTTATATAAATTATTAAATACATGGGTTTATAAATATAATTTTATTAATACTATTGAACAAACATCATTGATACATAATAATCACTTAAATTATCATAAAAATAGTAATTTGTTTAATTTAAATTTAATTAAAGAAAATCAACAATTTTTATAATATTGTTGATTATTCTTCTATTTTACATCTTTGAATAATTAAAACGCCATTTTTATGGCATAAAAAGTAAAACAAAAAACTTTTTATAATTATATTATAATTAATTATAATATAAGTAAAGAAAACATATTTTATTTATTATTTTTTACCACCACCAAAAAATGTTCCATTAGGACCTTGTAAATTAAATAACCAATTATTTTCACCACAATTTCTTGGTATTGTGGCTAAAGTTGGTCGTGATTCAGGTTGTAAAGGCATTTTCATTGGACTCCAAATAGTTCCAGGATCATATGAATCACAATATTTATCCTTCTTTGAAGCATTACGTTTATCTTTCTCAGAATAATAATAAATTCCATCATCATCCCAATCTCGAGGAGGTGATTTAGCTGGATATTGTCCTTTCCATTTTGGCTCTTCATCAAGAACAGGCCATTTATTATAAGATTCTCCTTTTTCAATTTTTGGATTATTCGAACTTTTATATCCAATATATTCTAAAGACATATCTGTAATACCAGAAAATCCAAATTCATTAATGTCCATTTTATTATTATTGAAATTATTCTTTGATGAATCTACAACTAATGTGGAATTTTGTAATTTAATTTGATTTAAATAAAAATATTTTGGTTTTAATGGATCATTTTTGAAAATTTCATTAGATAATTTCATATTTTGTGTTGGAATAACATCTAATGGTAAAGGTATTAATTGATCTTTTGAAGGAATACCAATATTATAATCATCAAATATATATTTTTTTTGTTTTATACCATATTTATAAATATAACTCTTTTTTGGAATTTTAATAATATCAATTATTAATTTTATTTGAAAATAATTTTTCTTGTCCCATAAAAACAATTCATAAATATAATTTGAGGAATTGTTTTTATTATAAAATATTTCAACATTACCATAATTTGTTTTAGAAAAATTATAATAAGTATCTTGATTTAGTATTAATAAAACATATTCCGTAATATTATCTAAATCACGTCTTAATTTATCATCAATCGTAGAAATAATATATTTTTCGTGATTAAATGGTCCTTCTAGTTGAATTTTTTCTTCATTTATTAATTCTAATTTATTAAAAATTCTATCATAATTAAATTGATTAATATTTTCAGTATTATAATCTGGATGACTACTGACTTTTTTATTTAAATAATGTTTTACATAATTTGGTGTATTATTATTCGTTTCATAAAAATTAAATTCTTCATTAATAATTTTTTTATTATTTTTATTTTTATTATCAAGAAAATGGTTTATTATTAATAATATTGAAGCTAATATTAATAATATATATATATACATTATTCCTTCCATATATATTATAATTATTTATTTTTATTTAAAAAAATTTTTTTTTATTGTTTTATTCTTTTCTAAAACAATATTGTGTTCTCCATTTTCCATTTTTTTAAAAAAAGAAATCCGATTAATCATATTATACGTTTTATCAATTGTTATATATTTTTTTAATAAAGTATTATCATTTAATATATCATCAATTATACTTAAATCACATGATAATTTTATTTTTTTTCTTTTTATATAGTCATTAACATGATCTAATTTATCTTCATAGCTTAAATCATAGAAATTTGTACTAGTTTCATCTATTTGTATTATATTATTTTGAAAAATATTAATATCTTCATCAAGTTTTGATTGTTTATCATAATACTTCTTTCTTGAATCTGTAAAATCCTTCATCTCTTTAGATGGTTTAATTTCAATTATTTCTTTTTTTTTTAATTTTTCTTTTACTTTATAATCATATTTTTGTTTGTTTATTTCATTTAACTCATTTATATCACTTATGTATTTGTCTACAAATAATGATATATTCATATTATAGGTTATAGGTTATATTATTAATATAACTTTATAATTCAAATTGTTTTTATTTTTTAACAGATTTTACATGTTTATAGGATGTCCTTTAGAAACTTCTACTCTACATACTGGGCATTTATTACTATGTTTTTTTAACCAGTTTTCTATACAAATATGATCATAATAATGACCACAATTTAATTTTAATATTTGAGATGATTCGCTAAAACAATCTAAGCATATATTACATTTCGTATCTTTTTGTATATCTTTACTACTAATACTTGTAATTTCATTAAATTCTTCATCTGTTAAAGCAATAATAATATCTTCATTCGTATCTATATTAGAATTATTAATATTTATATTAAATTGGCTTAATAATGAATTTCTTAAATTATTTATACTATTTGGGTTAAATATATTATTTATTAATACATCATTCAAACTATTATTCATATTATTCATATTATTATTCATATTATTCATATTATTCATATTATTATTCATAATATTATTCATATTATTATTCATAATATTATTCATATTATTCATATTATTCATATTATTCATATTATTCATATTATTCATCGACGGATATATATTATCATGTGTAAATATATTATACGATGATGTAAGATTAAATATGTTATTATTTATTTCATCATTATTTGTTTCATCATTATTTGTTTCATCATTATTTATTTCATCATTATTTATTTCATCATTATTTGTTTCATCATTATTTGTTTCATCATTATTTGTTTCATCATTATTTGTTTCATCATTATTTGTTTCATCATTATTTGTTTCATCATTATTTGTTTCATCATTATTTGTTTCATCATTATTTGTTCCATCATTGTTTATTTCATTATTTATTTCATCATTATTTTCATAATCTAATTCAATTAAGTTATCTTGATTATTTTCTAAATTATTATCCAGATTATTAATACGATTTTGAATATTATTATTTATAATATTTAGAAAATTATTATTATTTATTGGTGATATATTGTCAATATCATTAAATAATGTATTTACAAAATTATTCATGTTATTTCTAATAATATTATAATTTTCATCATATAAATTAGACGTATTTAGATTATTAGTATTTAGATTAGTAGTATCATTTGAATTAGTAGTATCATTTGAATTAGTAGTATCATTTGAATTAGTAGTATCATTTGAATTAGTAGTATCATTTGAATTAGTAGTATCATTTGAATTAGAAGTATCATTTGAATTAGTAGTATCATTTGAATTATTAGTATTATTTAGATTAGTAGTATTATTTAGATTAGTAGTATTATTTAGATTAGTAGTATTATTTAGATTAGTAGTATTATTTAGATTAGCAGTATCATTTGAATTAGAAGTATCATTTGAATTAGAAGTATCATTTGAATTATTAGTATTATTTAGATTAGTAGTATTATTTAGATTAGTAGTATTATTTAGATTAGCAATATTATTTAGATTAGAAGTATTATTTGAATTATGTCGTTGAATTAAATTTGTTACAAATGGAAATAGTAAATTATTTAAATTATTATTGTTATTGTTATTGTTATTATTGTTATTGTTATTATTGTTATTTAAATTATTAATATAATAATTTGACTGGGATTCTTGGAACCATTTATTATAATTATCAATAATTAAATTATTCTTAATAACATTACCACATTCGTCTCTTTTTCTATCAATAATTTTAATTGATATTATTTTAATTAAATTATTTTCTTTAATAAAGCATGATAAATTATTTTCAAATTTTAAATCATCAATACCTAAAATATATTCTTTGTCATCTATAGTAATTAACGAATATTCAATATTGTAAATCATTAATTTATTAAATTTTAATATTTCTTCTTGAATAAATCCAATACTGTTATCAATATTTATATTAAATTTATTTGAATATTCATTATATATAAGTTGTATATCCATGATTATAATATATATATATATATCTATTTTAAGTTTATTATAAATAATTTTTAATATTCCAGCAAAATAAACATGACTGATTATATGGACTTGTTATGTCATTTTTATTAATAACTTCTAAATAATAAGGTTTAGTACCAGTTTTATTAAAAACATCATGTATTTTTGGACATGCAAACTTATTTATATCATTACAGTTAAATTTTTTTAAATTTTTTCCACATGGATCACATATTCCAGTTGAAGATAGATTATTAAAACAATTATTTTTATTATTTTGACATTTATTGCATTTATCATAATTATTTTTCATTAAATCTAATTTCATACAATCACTTGGATTACATTTTTGATAACATTTATCCATATCTTCTTCTTTTTTAATTATATTTAATTTATAAACTTTATTTTTATTTTTTAGAAACATATTATTTGCTTCTTTTATAGTATAATTCTTGAATTTTTCATATTTATAATAATAAAAGTATAAGAATACAATTATTATTATAAATATAAATATAAATAAAATTAAATTATATTTCATTCTATTGTAATAAAAGAAAATAATTATTCGCATAAATTATCTTTTGGATTTTTTGGAATAATACATTGATTTATACCAAATGATAAACACGATTCACATTCATTTGAAACTGGATTAAAACATGAAAACATTGATTGACACTTACTGCATTTTTTATAATTATCTAATTTTTGCTCATAATAATCACACATATTTTTGGAACAATAATCGTCGCAAGTTTTTCTTTTATATAAGTTGTCTAATGATGAAATATTATAATCTTCATCATTATATTCCTTAACTGTTTGATATCTAATAATTGTATTTTTATTTTTATAAATATAATAAAATAAGGAAAATAAAAATAAAATGAAAAGTAAAATAGTTAATGAATTATAATAGTTCATATATTTTATTAATATTTTATTTTATAAAAATAAAATAAAATGATTTAAAGAATAAGATATATGTTATATCATACAATATGTCAGAAAATAATAACAAACGAAATTCAATGTCCGCTTATCAACAATTAAGCAATATTCTCAATTCTTTAAAAACAGAAGAAATGTCTCTTAATGATGCTATGAGTAAAATTCAATTAAAGGAAGTACCACCCACAAGACCTTATTGTAAAGTTACTGGAAGTGGTGCTCTTGCACTATATGGTATTTCAAAACAACCAATTGTAATGTATGCTGATCAATGGTTTAAACTATTAAAAGTTTCTAAAAGTGATTACATTGATAATTATATTAAATATAATGAACAAAGACTTAAATTTAAAAGAAGAATTCTTAAAAGAACTGATAATAAACATCAAGATAATAAACATCAAGATAATAAACATCAAGATAATAAACATCAAGATAATAATATTGAATGTGATAATATTGAATGTGATAATATTGAGGATGATAATATTGAGGATGATAACTTTGAAGATTTTGAACAAGTTGAAAAAGTTTAACAAGTTTTTATTAAAAATATAAAAATAAGAATTAAAAATAAATAATAAAATAATAATAATAAAAAATAAAAAATAAATAATAAAAAATAAAAAAATTAATTTATTTCTAATAGTTTATTAAATATTAAATAATAAGAAGATATACCAATCATAATTATTAATAATAATATTATAATATCATCATTTAGTATATTACCAGATAAAGCATTTATTAAAAAATCTTTATCAGGATTTATATGACTAAATATTAATTGTATTACAATTAATATTACGAATAATTTATAAATATCATTTAAAAAATTTTTATAATTTTCTTCCATGTCTAAGTGCAAATTAATTATTGCCATATATAATTATATATTATATTTTTTTTCTAATTATTTAACATTTGTTAAATATGCGTATATGCGTATATATATATATATAAAGTTATTACCATATAATAAATATGGATAATAAATTATTTAACATGTTTTTTAATAAAAACGAAAGCAATGAACCTAAAAAGACAGAAGAAAAGAACGAGAATGAATTAAGTTTAGAAGATAGATTATATTTAGTTTCAAAAAATATTGATAATAATAATAAAAATGAATTATATGAAAATATAATAGAAAATAAAAATTTATTATTTACACAAAACGATTGTTTAATTAATGATTATGTATACAATGATGTAGAATTTATGAGTGATCATTATAATAATAGTGAAAATGGTTTATATTCAAAAATAAATAATTGTTCAACAAAGGTTGGGTCAATATTATTTCAAAAAATATTAAAAAAACCCATAAATGATATAGACATTTTAAAAAAAAGACAAGAATATGTAAGAAAGATACTTCCAATTTATGATAAAATAAAACCATTGATAATGAAAATCAAAGAAATAGAGAATGATTTAATCTGGTTTTGGGATGATAAAAGTATGAATCATATTAACAATATGGATGATATGATATATTTCAATTGGACATTTATTCCGGGAATAGATATTAATACACAATTAAATGAAAATGAATATGCTTTATTAGGAACAAATATTTATAAAATAGTATTATCGCCAATATTAACATCAATAACACCGATTATTACATTAATAACACCATTAATATTAATGCTATGGTTTAATAGAAAATTACAATCCGATATTCCGATTAAAACAATAATATGGAATTATTTTAAAACATTATGGGGTGATGATACAATGAAAATTTTTATTAAAAATCCAACAAAGGCACAAATAGCATCATTGTTAACAAAGGGTTTGTATTTATTTATGTATTTTCAAAATATCTATTACAGTATTCAATCATCGAGTAATACAAATAAATTAATTAATGTAATTCATGAAAAATTAAATAAAATGACTAAATATATTCATGTTTCAAAAGAGATTGAGAATATTTGTCATAAAAATGGTTTATTAGATTTAACAAGTTATATTGATTATACTGATTTCTCAAAAGATAATAAATTTTATCAAGAAAATTATTTTTCACATAGTGTATTTTTTCAAGAACCTGGATTATTTACAAATAAAGGTATAATATTAAAAATATTTAAGAAATTTAAGTTTTATAAAAATCAGGTAATTGATATATTTCAATTTAATGGTATTGTAGATGTATTATTATCAATATCATCATTATTAATAAAAAATGAAAATAGTGATAACTATCCATATACTTTAACAAGTTATAAGAAAAATAAGAAACCTTATTTATCAATTAAAGATATTTGGCATCCTTATTTAATTAATGGGGAAGTTGTTAAGAATTCTATAATTATGAAAAATAATTTATTAATTACAGGACCAAATGCAGCAGGAAAATCAACATTTATTAAATCAGTCATTATTAATATTTTATTATCACAGACAATTGGTATAAATAGTTGTTCTTATTTTGAAATAACACCTTTTTATTTAATAGAAACATATTTACATATACCAGATATTAAAGGAAAATCATCATTATTTGAAGCTGAAATGATAAGATCAAAAGAATATATTGAAAAGATTAAGAATTTAGATAAAAAAGAATTTTCATTTATTGTATTGGATGAAATTTTTTCATCTACAAATTATATTGAAGGATTTTCTGGAGCTTATTCGATATTAAAAAATTTGAGTAAATATAAAAATACATTGTTTATTGTAACAACACATTATACTGATTTAAGTATTTTAGAAAAAGATACGAAAAAAAATATAGAAAATTATAAATTTAGTGTTGATTATGACAAAGATAAAAATATAATTTTTAATTATTTATTAGAAAAAGGTGTAAGTCATCAATATATAGCATTAGATTTATTAAAGAATAATGGATTTGATGAAGATATAATTAATGATGCTATCGATATTTCTAAAAAAATTTCAAAATCGAAAATAAAGAAAATAAAGAAAATTAAAAATAAAGAAAATTAAAAATAAAGAAAATTAAAAATAAATTAAAAATAAATAAAATAAATAAAATAAAAAATAAGTAAAATAAGTAAAATGATAAAAAATCTTTTATAAATTAATGTATAATTACTAAAAAGTTCGTTATTAGTAATTTTTATAATATCTATCTTATTATTTTCTTTATTCTCTGTATTTTTATTTATTGAAGTTTGATATTTATATATTAAATTTAAATAAGTTGGTTGAAAATAATTCATTATATTATATAGGAATAATATAATGTCGTTTAAAAAAGTATTTAAAAATATAGCTCATATTTAAATAAATGATATTCAATCTAATTACAATAACAGTACTGATTTTATTAATAATTATATTAATTATGTTATATTATATTTCAAGTGATTCAAGAAGAAATAAAAATAATATTAATATATGTGAGAGTAATATATTATCTCTTAAAGATAAAGTTTCATCACTTGAGAAAATAATTAATGATATTCCTTCACAGTCTCAGCCAAATTTAGAAAATATATTAAATCAATTCCAAAAATCAAATAAATATATGAATTCAGATGATTTAATGTTTCCATTAAATGATGGTGATAACAATGATGAATATGATGAAGATTCTGACGAAGATTCCGACGAAGATGATGAAAAATCAGGTGATAATCAAGAAAATTCTGTTGAAGATTCTGATGACAATTCAGGTGATAATAACAAGGATTCTGATGATAATAATGAAGATTCTGATGACGATTCTGATGACGATTCTGATGACGATTCTGATGACGATTCTGATGATAATAATGACGATTCTGATGACGATTCTGATGATAATTCTGATGATAATTCTGTTAATATTGAAGATATAGATTCTGATGATAATTCTGATGAAGAAGATATTATAAATAAAATTATTGAAGAAAGTCAAAAATTAGAAGATTTAGAAGAAAAAGTTAAAGAAGTAGAACAAGTTAAAGAAGAAGAAGATAAAGAAGAAGAAGATAAAGAAGTAGAACAAGTTAAAGAAGTAGTACAAGTTAAAGAAGTAGAACAAGATAAAGAAGTAGAACAAGATAAAGAAGATGATAATAAAAATGTATTAGAATATATGGAAAAGGTAATGCCATCAATGATTAAGGCAGATAAACCAACAAAAAAATATCCAAAAAGTAGTTTGTCAAAATTAGAAATAGGACATATAGAAAAGGGCGTGGATGATATAGAATTCGTAGTTACTTTAAATAAACTAGGAAGGAAATTTTGGAAAAAAAAGTAAAAAATAAAAAGTAAAAAATAAAAAGTAAAAATAAAAAATAAAAAATAAAAAATAAAAAATAAAAAATAAAAAATAAAAAATAAAAAATTTAATTAAATTAATTTAATTAAATATTTTTTTAATATTAAAATATTTATTATAATTATATGAATTGTAATAAAACAAGTAATAATAAATATTTTGACTGTCCAGCATTAATGTCAGATGGAAGAATTATGACAGATTATAGACAAAGTTGTACTGTAAATGATATGATAAGATTAAACAATAATGTATTATCAAGTAATGACTATAGACAATTTTTAATAAATAATGCTGAAGATATAATAAATATAAATCAAGATTATATTGTTAATAAAAATGGATGTAAAAGTGGAGAATTAGTGGAAGTACCTTTTTCGAAAGTATGTAAATATACCACACAATATGGAAAATGTGAAAAAACAAACCAAAGAGTTGGATTAGGAATTGCTAATCAAGCTGAAAGTAATATTAATACATGTGGAAATAACCAACATTCTGGCTGTTATTTTAACGATGCCGAAAATATGAATGTAAATGCTAACTTTTTTAATGGAAAAAATACAGATTATAATCAATATTCTACTATCAATTAAATTTAATTAATTTAAATTGATTATTTTTTTCATATTTTAATTATTTAAGAAATAAACATTAAATAATTTTATGAACGAATTGCAAACTTTGGAAGAATTAAATAATTTTAAGAAATATGAAGAAAATCGAGGGACACTTATAACACTTTATTTTTATAAAATTAAAAAAGAAGAAGTATTACATATAATAACCAAAGAGTTAAATAAAGTTAGTACTATACAAAATGTATCTGTCAAACAAAAATTAAATGATAGATTATATAATTTAAAAATAATTGTTGAAAAAATAGATGATAATTGTATTATTAATTCATTATTTTTATTAGAAAATGAAGTATATGAATATAAATTTACACAAAAAGATATACAAATATTTATTGAATATAAATTAAGAAATTTTTATATAAAAAAAGATAGTATTTTTGATATAGATTATATTACAGATTTATTCAACAACTTTGAATTTAATTATTGTTGTCAAATTACAAAAAATCTTACAAAATTCAGTAAAATAAATATGAATAAAAATAAAGTAATAATGGAAACTAAATTTTTAAATGAAAAAAGTATGATTGAAATAATAAATACTTTTTTAGTAGACCATAAAATTAATGATTTATTAGTATATGGTATAAATAATAATATTAAATGTCTAATAAATGAAAAAAATAATAAATTAATAATTAAAAATGAAGAAATGACAAATGAAGATATAATAAACTTATTTTCTACTAGAAAATATGATTTTAATAATGAATTATTAGAAAAAAGATTAAATGATTTAGATAATCCAAAAACAAATTTAGATGTATATGTTTTTGGAAAATTAAAGAAAGAAATAGTAACATCAATTGAATATTATCAACTCAAAGAATTATATATTGAAGAAAGAAAAATAGAAATACTTAAACAATTTATAGATGAAAGTTATTTAAATTTTACTATTATACCGATAAAAGTTATAAAAAATGGAGATATTGCTGATCAATTTATAAATAATTATAATGGATTAATGGGTATTAAATATTATTAATATTTTATATTTATAATTTATGTTAAAAAATAAAAATATAAAAAAAATATGTTATATAAATATAATATGAGTCTTGATTCATTTGCAGGAGTAAATTTTGATGATCCTAAAACTAAAGAAATTTTTGAATATAGAGAGAAAAATATGTGTGATACTTGGAATTCTTCTAATAAAGCATTGCCATTATGTGATGTTGATATTGTTAAAGATAATAATAATTCATTTATGGTTAGTGGAAGTTTAAAAGGAGATTTAATGTCATTATCAAATACAAATAATTTATATATAAAATATTGGGCTGCTAACTCTCCTAATTATAATAGTAATTTTTCTGGAAGTGGATTACCTTTTCCAAATGAAGAAATTGCTTTTGAAAATTCACATAATGTTGGTACATCAAATATATCCAAAGGAAATTTTTCAATATCAATGAGATATCCAAATAGTTATTATATAAATATGGGTTCAACTTATATTCACCCAGAGGTCCAAATACAAGTTTTTGACACAAATACAAAAAAAAGTGTTAGTGAAATCCAACATATAAATTTAGGAGAGGGAATACCATTTAGAACATTAACATATCCTTACCAAAGAGATTGGAGCGATGGACCTTTGTTTTATAAATCCACATCACAAAATAGTAATGTTAGAAGCCAAGAACAAATTTTATTAGATTCAGCATATCCATCTGTTAATAAGATGCCAAAAAATTTTTGGGGTAAAACACCACCTTGTTAAATATTTTATTTTATTTACAATGGATATTAATATATATTAAAAATATTTTTAATATATATATAATAATGTGTATAAATTTCGAAACATCTATAGCAGCATTTCTTATTGGTGAAATAGCAGGATTTATTTTATTTTTAAGTAATAATATTTATAAAAAATATATTGGTCTATTTATCATGTTTTTCAGTTTAGTTCAAATATTAGAAGCTTTAATTTATAAAGGTTATGATTATAACGGAATATTTTCAAAAATATTATTAATTAATCTTAGTCTTCAAGGAACTTTTTTTTTTTACTTAATAAATAAAATTGACCCAAACCAAAAAATATACTTATATATATGTGGAATTATTTCTATAATAATAATATCAAGAATATTTTTTACTGATTTTAAAAATGCTTCAATAAATACTTGTTTAAAATGGAATTTTATGGATTATATAAATAAAAAATTATTTTATGTAATGTATTTACTAATATTTTTATATTCTTTTACATCTAATATTTATTTTATTACAATTAGTGCATTAATTTTATTGATTACATATATAATATCTAATATAGTTCAAAATGAAAATTCACCTAGTATGTGGTGTTTATCCTCAGCTTTAGTATCTCCACTTATAATATTTTTATAAATTAGAATTTGGAAATTAGAAATTAGAATTTGTAATTAGTAATTCTTAACTTTTCCATTTTTTCTTTTTCTTCTGGTGTTAGATATTCCATCCATAAATCACCATATTCTACATTTATATAATCTGGATGCCATGGACCACCATCAGTATAATGTAATGTTTTTATTGGTCCATCATTATAATAATTTACTAAATAATTATAATCTTTAGGTATTTCTATTAATTCTCCATCTTTAGCCCACTCGAATCTATGAAGCCATTGAGGGCTTTTTGTATTTATATTTTCCAATGTTAAATTTCTTGTTGAAGGGTGTTCATTATTGAATATTATTAAACTTGACCAATTTTTTCTTGGATACCATTCTTGTTTTTGTCCATCCATCTTGAATTTATTATTACAATTTTTATATTTATGCATGACACATGATAATGCTTTTGTAGAATCTATATATTTTAATAATTCAGCAACATCACATGTCCATAAAAAATCACTATCACAAAATAAAGAATAACCTTTATAAGATGATAAGTATGGAACAAAAAATCTGGTATAAGTAAATTCTGTTGCACCATCTTTATCAGTTCTTTTAAAGATTCCATCTTTTATCATGTCTGATTTTATCATTTTATGAAATGTCACTGGGATACTTGTATGTTTTTCAATAGATCTTTTACATACATCATAAGCTAATTCTTGACCATAATTCGAACTATCAAATCCAATAAATATATTTAAATTTTCCATTACTAATAATATAAAATATAAATATATTTATTTTTATATTAATATTAATTTTTATTCTAAATTATATTAGAATTAATATTATAGTAGACAATGTTTGAATCATTGATAAGATTTTCACTTTATTTGTTATTGGATATATATCACCATATCCAAGCGTTGTTCCTGTTATTACAGAAAAATAAAGTCTATCAAAAAATTTCTGTAAAAATGATGGTTTTACTTTATCAGTATCTAACTCTTTAGGTATTATATTTTTTTTAATTTCTTTGGTTGTATCATCAATTAATTTTTCTTCTTTATGTGTTCCTTTAACAATATGATTATCTATATTGTAAAAAGTTTCTTTTATTTCTTTTACTATTTTTTCTTTTAATATTTCATCTTTTATCATTTCTTGAATATTATTAATTCCACCAAAATTTGTATCATCAACTATCATGTATAAGATCGCAAATAAAAATATTAAAAATAATAGTATTGATAATTTAAATCTATTTATTTTCATATTATAATAATAATATATATAAAAATTGATTTTTTTAATAAATATATTAAATATATTAAATATATAAAATATATAAAATATATTATTACAAATAAATAATGGAGTGTTTTATATGTTGTGAAAATAAAAATCCTGAAGAATTTTTAAAATGTGAAAATCAAGAATGCAATTATGAAGCATGTATTGAATGTAATAAAAAATATTTATTAGATTCTATGCAAGATGTACATTGCATGAGTTGTCGGAATGTTATTCCATATGAAACGTTTTTAACAAAATTTGGAAAAAAATGGATTTTTGGAAAATACAAAACTCATAAAGAACATATATTAATTAATATTGAAAAATCAAGATTTAAAGATGATATGCAACAAATTTTTATTGAAAATAAAAAAAAAGAATTAAATGAAGAAATTAACGCTATATATCAAGAATATAGAAAAAATATTAGACCCATTCAAGAAAAACTTCGTGAAATTACAATACCAAATAAAAAAAGAGAATCTTATATATCACATTTTCAATGTTCTGATCCAGAATGTAATGGATTTTTAGATAAAGATTTTTTATGTCAGTTATGTAATACACAGACGTGTAAAAAATGCTATGTTCCACTTGAAGAAGGTGAATCAGTTAAAATTCATGCTTGCGATGAAGAACAGATCGCAACATTTGCTGAAATTAAAGAACATTCTAAAACATGTCCTTCATGTGGTGAATTTATTTCAAAAATAAATGGATGTGATCAAATGTTTTGTGTTAAATGCGGAACATCATTTTCATGGAAGACAGGTAACATAGAGAAAGGTGTTGTACACAATCCTCATGCACATGCGTTCTTCCAAAATAATCCACAAATGGCTGAAAATTATAGAAATAATATTAATGGTAACAATGGAAATGGATGTAGAACACATATACCTCATTTCATTATGGTATCTGAAAAAGTTGATCAAGATACACGAAGATATTTACAAATGTTGCATAGAACTGTAACAGAATTTAGAGCGTATTATCGTGTTACATATTCAAATAAAATTGAAAATGATATTGATGGAAAAACGAATGAAACTGATAGAAAGAAATTATTAAAAAAAGATATTACTGAAGAACGATTTAAATCACTTATTCACATGAGATATAAGAAACATAATTATAGTAAACAAATCGCTACTTTAATTAGAAGTACATTTGATATTATGGAGTTATTTTTTTGGGAACTTGCAGATTCATCAATTAATGAAGAAGATGAAAATAATAATAATTTAGTAAAATTAAGAAATAATAATCAATTAATCTATGATTCAATGATGCTATTAATTAATGATACAAACAAAAATATTAAAAATATAACCGAATTATTTGGTTACAGTAAAGTAATACATTTATCGAATTCTATGAGAGGAATGCCATATTCTTTATAGATTCATAAATATATTTAAACATATTATAATTTTTTAAATAAAAAGATAAATTCATTCAATATTTGTCTTTCATCTTCAATACTTAATTTAGGTATTTTGATATTATTATTATAACAAATTGATAATAAACCTATCAATAAATCATAATCATAATATCTTTTTATTGTTGTCCCTGACATATTATAATATATATATACAAATAAAACAATCGTAAAAATAATAAATTAAATTTAATATATTATTTTATAATGAGTCAATTATTAAACGCACTATCTAATAAAGACAAAAATATTGATACAATATTAGATTTAGTTACGAAATCTGATTTAACATTTATTAATGAAAAAAGAGAAAATGCATTATTGCTATCATTGCATTATGAATTACCTCAAGTTGTACATAAAATATTATCATATAAGAATTGTGGCATAGACCAAATAGATCATTTAGGTAATAATGCTTTAATCTTATCTTTAAAGAAAAATTATCGTGATGTTGCTAAAATACTTATTAAAAAAGGATTAAAAAATATAAATTATGTAGATAAATATGGTGATAGTGCATTAAGTTGTACATTGCGTTATGATTTTTTAGATATTGCGGAATTATTACTTGAATTTCCAGATATTAATGTTAATCATGTAGATAAACACGGAGATAGTATTCTATTAATACTTATAGATAATTTACAAGAAGATATTGGAATTAAAATAGTTGAAAAATTTAAAATAAATATTAATTATGTAAATCATCATGGGTTTGACGCATTAATATTATGTATTGCAAAAAGATTACGAAGATTAGCAATTATTCTTATAGAACAAGGAGCAAATACAGAATTCGTAAATAATACTGGCGATACATCATTAATTTATGCTTTAAATAATGACTTTTCAGATATATCACAATTGATTGTTAGTAGAAATAGTGATAATTCATTAGTAAATAAACATGGAGATACAGCATTTTTTCATTCAATTATAAAAGGAGATGAAGAATTGGCAAAAGACATTTTTTCTAAAGGTAATTCTAATTTCGAATTAATTAATGCAGAAAATAATAGTAGTCTTATTTTAGCATTAGCAAATAATCTATATACATTGTCCTTTTTATTAATAAAATATGGGTCAAAAGAGTATATAAAACATATAAATAAAAATTATGATAATGCATTATTTTTATCGATGGGTAAAGGACAATGGCATTTAGTTTATGAAATTATTGATAAACAGTGTTATGATATTAATACACAAAATATTGAAGGAGATACTACATTATTTTTAAGTATTAATTACGGTGTAGAAGAATTATGTTTAAAAATGTTTGATGATAACGAAGACGATGTTGACGTAGATATGGTAAATAATGATGGTAGTACATTGTTAATGTGTGCGGTAATATGTGGTATGAAAAAATTAGCTGAAAGAATTCTTAAGAAAATAAATATTCATAATTTGAATTTTCAAAACAAACATTTTGACAATATTTTAATGATATGTATTAGTTTACAATATTTTGAATTAGTTGATATTATATTAGATTTTGAGGAAATAGATGTAAATATTATCAATAAATATGGAGATACTCCATTAATTTTATTACTAAATTTTCAAAAATTTGATTTAGTGAAAAAGATTCTTGACAATGATTGTATGAATATTGATCATGTATCGGATAGTGGATTATGTGCACGAGAAATGTTAATTGCACATAATATATTTTTAGAATATTTAGAATATATTTAATATAGTCAATAAATAGTTAGTGACTTATTTGCATATGGGATATTATATAGGATAATATATCAATCTTTTTATAAAATAAAATTATAATTGATTTTTTTTCATTAATTAAAATAAATTAAAATAAATTAAAATAAATTAAAATAAATAAATCACTAACTATTTATTAAAAAATAATTAAAAAATGAATTATTAATTTATAAAAAAATATAAATCTAAAAAGCTTAAAGATAATATACTTATATAATACAATATGTCAAATAAAGGAATAATTGCAGATGACTTCGACTGGGAAAATAATACCTGGGATGTAATAGATAAATTTTTTAAACAAGATGATATATTAATTAATCATCATTTAACGTCATTTAATAATTTTATGGAAAAAGATTTACAATCTATTGTTCGTGAAAAAGAATTTAGCACAGTTAAAATTTATAATAAAGATAAATATGATGAAGAAAAAGAATTATATCGAGAAATTTATGAAATTGAATTCGGTAAAATACATATTAGTAAGCCAGTATTGTATGATAAGCCAAATAAATATATGTATCCTGCGGAAGCACGTTTAAGGAAATTGACGTATAGTGCGAATGTCTATTTAGATATTCATCATAGAACAATTAATATTAAAGAAAATGGAGAAAAGGTCATTGAAAATCATCCAACATTAGAGAAATATCCATGTAGTAAACTTCCTATTATGGTAGGTTCGAAATTTTGTGTATTAAATGAACAAAGTAATTTAACAAAATGTGAAATGGGTGAAGGTATGTTTGATGGAGGAGGATATTTTATCGTTAAAGGAAGTGAAAAAGTTATTATAAGTCAAGAAAAAGTATGTGAGAATAAAATTTGTTGTTTTCCTGAAAAGACATCACAAAACAAATTTTCTGATAAAGCAGAAATAAGGAGTGTTGATAAAAACAGTCCATCAATTGTATCAAAGATTATTGTAAGAATGAAAATGACAAAGGATAATTGTGATGATAATGTAATTCGTGTTAGAATGGGGCGTTTTAAACAAGATATTCCAATTGTTATTATATTTAGAGCATTAAATTATATATCAGATAAATCAATTATTGAATTAATTGTATCAAATACATCAAATCAATCAAATAATGATATGATTGATTTATTAAACGCATCAATCGATGAGGCAAAACAAATCAATACTCAAAAATTAGCATTAGAATACATTTCAAAATATTTAAGTGCGATCCAAATTAATAAATATAAAACAAGTAAATGTAAATTGAAATACACATTTGAAGTATTAATCAGTGATTTATTTCCACATGTTGGTAGTTCACCTATTAAAAAAGCAATGTTTTTAGGTCATATGACATATAAAATGTTGCGTTCAAGTTTAAAAAAGGAGTATGATGACAGAGATTCATTTTTAAATAAAAGAGTAGAAACATGTGGTGAATTAATGGCTCAATTATTTAGGGCATTTTTTGGAAGATTTAATAAAGAATTAAAGATGGAATGTGACAAGGATATGTTATCAGGAAGAATGTCAGAATTACATTTAAATTTAACAAAAAAATTAAAACCAAATTCTATTGAGAGAGATATTAATTATTGTATTAGTACTGGTACATGGGGTTTAAAAAATAAAAATCCTCGTAAAGGTATTGCTGCAGTATTACAAAGGTTAAGTTATTTACAAACATTAAGTTCATTGCGCAGAGTTGTGTCAGCACAATTTGATAAGAATGGTAAATTTACTGAACCGCGTAAATTACATTGTACTCAATGGGGTGTTATCTGTCCATTTGAAACTCCTGAGGGTTCTCCTATTGGGCTTATTAAAAACATGGCGCTTACATCATGTATTTCAATTCCATGTTCTCCTGATACAATTATATCATGTTTAGAAGAAAATGATGTTATACAATTGGAAGATGTAAATCCTGTTGACATATTTGAATGTGTAAAGGTATTTGTTAATGGTGATTGGTATGGAATATCTATGAATCCAGAAATTTTAGTACCAAAACTAAAGAAATATAGAAGAGAGGGTATAATTAATCCATATATTTCAATTTCATGGTATATTGGTATTTGTGAAATTCAGATTTGGACTGATGGAGGAAGAATGTATCGTCCTTTATATATCGTAGAAGATAATAAATTGAATATTACTGATAAATATATTAAAGAAATGAATGAAAATAATTATCAATGGAAGAATTTAATTAATAATGAGTCAAATAATAATAATCTTGATAATGTAAAACACAAACATATTATTGAATATATTGATGTAAATGAATCAGATACATTAATGATTGCGATGACAAAAGATAATTTAAATGAAAATACCAAAGACAATTATGCGTTTTACAATTACACACATTGTGAAATTCATCCTTCATTGATAATGGGAGTATTAGCAACAAATATTCCATTTGCAGATCATAATCAAGCACCAAGAAATTTGTTTCAAGGTGCGATGGGTAAGCAAGCAATGGGTATTTATAGTACAGCATTCAGGAAAAGAATGGATACATTAGCACATATTCTACATTATCCACAAAAACCTATTGTTAATACCGAGACAAGTAAATATGTTCATAGTGATACATTACCAAGTGGGCAGATGCCAATTGTTGCTATTGCGAGTTACACAGGTTATAATCAGGAAGATTCGTTAATTTTTAATCAGAGTGCTATTGATAGAGGATTATTTAGTTCCTCATTTTATAGAACATATGTAGATGATGAAAAGAAAAATAGTGCGTCATTAGAAGATGAGAAATTTTGTAAACCTCAAAAATATTATCCAAATGGAAAAATATATACTGAAAAAATGAGTTATGGTAGTTATGATAAACTTGATGACAATGGATTGGTGAAAGTTGGAGAAGCAATTGATGGAAATGATATTATTATTGGTAAGACAACAAGTATTAAGGATTCTATTGAAGGTGAACCAAAAGCAAAAGATTTAAGTACATCATTAAGAATGAATGAGAGTGGTATTGTAGATAAGATTTATAAAAATTCAAATGGAGATGGTTATAATTTTGTAAAAGTTAGAATTAGGTCTGATAGAGTACCAGAAATTGGTGATAAATTCAGTTCACGTCATGGTCAAAAAGGTACTATTGGTATGACATATAAACAAGAAGATATGCCATTTACAAAAGATGGTATAGTACCAGATATTATTATGAATCCAAATGCTATACCAAAGAGAATGACAATTGCTCAATTAATTGAGTGTGTATTTGGAAAAGTTGGTACATTAGCAGGGTGTGAAATGGATGCTACACCATTTAGAAAAGTGAATGTCGAGGATATTTCATCTGTTATGGAATCAATGGGTTATAATAGTTCTGGATCTGAAGTATTATATAATGGTAAAACGGGAGAACAAATTAAAGTAGATATATTTATTGGACCAACTTTCTATTATAGGTTAAAACATCTTGTCGAAGATAAAATCCATTGTTTAGATTATAAAACAGAAATATTAACAAAAATAGGATGGAAAAAGCATAATGAATTATCAATGGATGATGAAATAGCAACATTAAAAAATAATAAATTAGTTTATGAACAACCATTAAAAATTTATGATTATCCAGAACATAGAGGAGACATGTATCATATTAAAAATCAATCAATAGATTTAAAGGTAACAGAAGGACATAGAATGTGGGTTTCTAAAGTTCAAACAAGAAAGAAAGTGTGGAGTGATTGTGACTTTGAGTATAGTAAAGATTTAATTGGAAAACATAGAAAATATAAAAAAGATGCAGAATGGGATAAAAGTGATTATATATTTACTCTACCTTGTTATGAATTTATTGATAAAAATAATAATAAAACAGTATATAATGAAAAAAATATGATTATGACAGAATTCTTAACATTTTTCGGAATTTGGTATGCTGAAGGATGGGCTACAGGAAATGAACATACAGGATTAGTTACAATATCTGTTAATAAAGAAAGAGTAAAAAATGTGTTATTCAGCGCATTAGAAAATATGAATATTAAATTTAGATATTCAAAGAATGAAGAAAAATTATACATTAATCAATCGGAAAGACAATTATATGTATATATGAAAAAGTTAAGTGTTGGAGCACCAAATAAAAAATTACCAGAATGGGTATTTGAATTAAGTAAAGAACAAACACAACATTTAATTTATTCTATGCAAATAGGTGATGGATGTTTTAATAAAAATGGAACATCAGTATATTATACATCTTCAGTAGAATTAGCCGATCAAGTTCAACAATTATGTCTTCATGCTGGATGGACATCTATATTATCAATTCATATAGAAGCTTATAAAAATAAAATTTATATTAATGAAAAAGAAATAGTAAATAAACATGATATTTGGAGATGTAGTATTATTAAAAAGAAATTAAATCCATCAGTGAATCATGGACATTCTAAAAAACAAAATATTCAAGAAGAAATTTTAGAAGAAAATGTAAAATGTCCTGTATGGTGTGTTAATGTTCCAAGTGAAGTATTTTATGTAAGAAGAAATGGGAAAACATGTTGGACTGGCAATTCAAGAGCGACGGGTCCATATCAATTATTAACGATGCAACCTGCAGAAGGGCGTTCTCGTGATGGAGGATTAAGATGTGGGGAAATGGAGCGTGACTGTCTATTGTCTCATGGTGCGGTACAATTTTTGAAAGAAAGAACATTCGATTGTTCGGATAAATATTATATTTGGATTGATAAAGAAACAGGTATGATAAGTCCTGTTAATCCTGAAAAGAATATATATAAATCATTGTATAGTGACAATAAGACAAAATTTGCTAAAGTACAAGTTCCATATAGTTCTAAATTATTTATTCAAGAATTACAAGCAAGTCATATTAATCCAAGAATTTTTACAAAATAAATAATATTTTTAACATAAATTATGATTGTAAATCATTTTATTATAAATAATTTTATTACAATAATTTTATTATAAATAATTTTATTACAATAATTTTATTATAAATAATTTTATTACAATAATTTTATTATAAATCATTTTATTACAATAATTTTATTGTAATAAAATTTAGTAGTTGTAACTAATTATACACCAAACAAACTATTAACAATGCCCGGATCGAATGAAGAATTAAAAGAAATATTAAAATCAAGTGTAATACAATGGAATAATGGTAAAAAACATTGTTTAGCACCAACATGTACAAACAGAGATGATACAGAAAAAAAGCAAAAAAGTTTTTTTGAAGATCCTACTATTAAAATAATGTGCTATGGAAGTACAGGTGGGGAAGGTATTCTTTTTATTTATTTAGAGATGATGATGGTCGTATGTACGATATATATAAAATTCCATCATATGGTGAGACCGAACAACTGTTTTATGTTAGTCATGGATACTAAAGAAGAAGAAGAACAAGTTGAAGAATAAGAACAAGTTAAATAATTTATCCCTATATTATTATTATTATTTATTTATTGTTCTTAAACAATAAAATATTAATTATTAATTATTAATTATTATAAAAATTAAATCATCAAAGATATAAAAAGTTATTATATATAATAGAATATTTTTAACACAAATTATATTATTTATAATAACCTGTGATTTTTAATGATCTGTGTATAATAGTTTATAAAGGTTTTAGATGCTCAATGCCGCGAAAGAATTTCTCCGTGCTATTCTGTTAAGTTCTCTCTGTTCTTTTCTTTCAAGTTCTTTTCGTTCTTTTTCGGCACATTTTTCTCGTGCTGCTTTGTCACGTTTTTCTTGTGCTGCTTCAACCTGTGCTGCTTTTTCAAGTTTTTGTCGTAAATGGGCAATTTCTCTTTCTTCTTTTATTCGATCATGTTCTACCATGCGTTCTTGTAGAAGAGAAAGTCTTCCATTAATCTCAGTCCATTCTGGATTAAGTGCCTTAGCACTACCATCTTCATCAACGTGGTCAATCTTGGATGCCAACCATGCAGCATTCTCCGTATCTGGATAAATGGCAAGGACCGGTATTTTGATGTAGTTGGGTATATGACCCAACAGATCTTTCAATTCACGAATAGCCGCTCTAGTTTCTTTCACCTGTTTTGGGTTCATTGTTTTTGTATGTTTTTAGTATACTTTAGATATAATTTATAATATGTTTCGATTTTTTTTTATTAAGTATTTATACCATTGAATATTTAAAATGGGACACACAATAAAAGTAAAAGAGATATAAAAAGAAATTTATTATATAAATAATATGTCTATTGCTATAGAAACTGTTGCCTTAATTGATGTCATTGGTATGATAGGAAGTGGTTATTATTATTATTCTTATGTCAAAGATAGTCCTTCTCCCCCAGAAGAACCAAATGCTATTATGAAATGCCTATTTCCAGGTTGTGTAGTATGTGCACATCAAGGTGCTGATAATACAACTGATATTATAGGTGTATGCTGTTTTGGTAGTTTTTTTACAGTGCTTTGCTGGGAACCTAAAAATTCGGGGGGAGGGAAAGTATATGTTACTACAGAATGATAAATTTAAGAAAAAACTTACCTATAATTTGTCCCATTTTAAATCTTCAAGGGTGTATATAATTTTAACAAATATATGATTAATTACTTATTATAAAAATTGAAATATAAAATAAATAAAATAAATAAAACAAATAAAACAAATAAAACAAATAAACATAATGTCTGAAGAATTATTCCAAAATACAGTAAACCAACTAAAAATCTCTGGTAATGAACTTCCTTCATTGTATCCAACACCATCAATAAGAAAATATACAAAAAAATCACGAAAAGCATTTTTTGAAGATCATAATATTAAGACAATGTTATTTGGAGATTCTGGTGGAGGAAACTATTCTTTTTATTTATTTAGAGATTATGATAATATTGTATATGATATATATATAACTTCTTCAAATGAATGCTATGTTCGATATGTATATGAGGAAAATTATACAGAAAATTATTCAGATTCCGATTCAGAATAAGATTATTTCTGATAATTTATTGTTCTTTTAACAATAAAAATATATTTTTTACTAAATTATATTATTTACCATTTATAAAAAATAATACAAATAATAAATGCATAAATATCATAAAAATAACAAATTAACACAAATTAACACAAATTATGACTACAAACCATTTTATATAATAAATTTTTTTTAATTTCGTATTTTTTTTCGATATTTACAAAACTTTCATCTTCTAATGTTTTTTTATAAAATATATGCCAGTTAAAAAATATATTTTTAATAAATAATTTAAATATATTTTCATCTGAAAGTATCTCATTTTTAATTAAAATATCTATATTTTTTTTAAAAATTTTGAACAAATCATCAATTAAATAAAAAAATATTTTCATTTTAAAATATTTTTTTGAATAATTTAAAATAATATTTTCGTCATTTTTGCTATAAATGTATATACAATAGAATAATTCTTCTTCATTGTCATCATATAATAATTCATTAATAATATAAAAATATTGATAATATTTAATTAAAAATAAAATTATATTTGTTTTAAATTTAATAATAATCGTATCATTATCTTCCGAATTATACAAAAATGTTTGAATTTTTAATTTTATATTTTTATCAAAATTATAATAATAATTAAATGAAAAAAATATATCTTCATTGCTAATAATATTATCATTTATTTTATCAATAATTTTAGATATTATTTGGTCATCACTGTTTAATAAAACAAATTTTAAAACAAATTTTTCAACAAATGGTGATTTAAAATATTTATAATTATTATTATCTTTAAAATATCTTTGTAATGTAGGTATATAATTATTTATTAATTCTATTTCTTCTTTATGAAGATTCATTAACTTTAATAAATAAAAAAATTTTAATTAAAACACTAAAAATATAAATTATATGATATATTTAATTTATAATAATAAAATAAAAATATTGAAAAAATATTAAAATAAAAATATTATAAAAAAGATTTTAAAATATATATAAAAAAAAAACATAATTATTATACATAGTAATGTCTTATTTAGCAACGACCGATAAAAGTTACGACAATGATGAAATTCTATTAAAAAAGAATAATAATCGTTTTGTTTTATTTCCGATAAAATATCAAGATATATATGATGAATATAAAAAAGCAGAAAGTTCATTTTGGACTGTTAATGAGATAGATTTAAGTAAAGATATAAAAGATTGGGTTAGATTAACAGATAATGAACAATTTTTTATTAAAAATATTATAGGATTTTTTGCCGGGAGTGACGGAATCATTATTGAAAATTTAGCAGTAAGATTTTTATCTGAAATTGAAATACCCGAAATAAGGGCATTTTATTCATATCAAATATTTAATGAAAATATACACAGTGAAACATATAGTTTATTAATCGATACATATATAAAAGACAATGATGAAAAAATGAGAATATTTAATTCAATAGATAATACACCATGTATTTATAAAAAAGCAATGTGGGCAAATAAATGGATACAAAACAAAGAAGTAAATTTTGCAACAAGATTAATTGCATTTGCTATTGTAGAAGGAGTATTTTTTTCAGGTAGTTTCTGTGCTATATACTGGTTAAAAAAGAGAGGATTAATGCCAGGATTAACATTTAGTAATGAATTAATAAGTAAAGATGAGAGTACACATTGTTATTTTGCTTGTCTATTGTATAGTTATATTAAGAATAAAATAAAACCCGAAATAATTTATGATATAATTAAAGATGCCGTAGCTATTGAAAAAGAATTTATAACAGAATCAATACCATGTGCTTTAATTGGAATGAATGCGGATATGATGAAAGAATATATCGAATTTGTATCAGATAGATTATTGGTTCAGTTGGGATATGAAAAAATATGGAATACATCAAATCCATTTGATTTTATGGAGATGATTTCATTGAGACCAAAATCCAATTTTTTTGAAATTAGAGTAGGAGAATATGCTAAATCAACAATATCAGAAAATAATGAAACATTTGAAATAAATAATGATTTTTAAATAAATTTGGTAAAAAAATAAATTAAAAATATTGTAATTCTTTAATGAAAAATATAGGTTTTTTTATAAATAATACAATTACTAAAAAAAATATAGATATTAATATACATAATATTAAAACACTTCATAATAATTTCGAAGAAGTTTATATAATAGATGAAAGAAATGATTATTCAGAAATATTAAGTATTAAACTTAAAGCATTAAGAAATAAAAAAACATTTAAATTTACTTCAGGATTAAATATTTTTCAAAAAATAAATAAATTATTAACTGATGTTAATTTAGATAATATAGAATGTATTAGTATCATTTTAGATGATCATATTTATCTAACAAATTTAAAAGATTATTTTGATTTTTCATTTAAATCAAAATATGATTTAATAAGTTTTACAGATTCTACAGAATTATTTTATCATTTACAGTTTAATATATTAACAATAAAAAAAGAATCTATTAATTTTTTCAAAACATTAATTAGTGATTTTTCATTAAAAAAGAAAAATATGGATTATAATTTATTATATTTAGATTTTTTAAAAGAAGTATCAACGAAAATATCAAATAAAACAGCATTTTGTAAAACAGCATATATTGAATCCGTAGAGAATAAAAATATTTATTTATCAAATAGTGAATATTATTATTACTTATTAGAAATAAATATATTACCCATTATAAATATAACTTTTTTAGAAAATTTAATCAAAGAATTTGATAAAAAAGAATTTGTACATAAAAAATTACCTATAGATTTTGATATAGATATTTATAAATCATATAAAGATTTAAAAAGTTTCGATGAACAATTTTTAAAAAAACATTTTATCGAATATGGACAATTTGAATGTAGAAAATATAAAAAAAATGAAATTATATTACCAAAACCAATATATGATAAAATTAATAAAATTAAATTAATAAAATATTTTGATTTTCCAGAAAATTTTGATTTTTTTTTATATAAAGATAAAAACGATGATTTAAAGAAATTAAATAAATTAGATTTAAAAAAACATTGGTTAAATTATGGTGTTTATGAAGAAAGAGATTATAATTAACTATACGCCATTTGTAATTTAAAACAAAATTTTTAATGGGATTTTGTCTCATTTTTATATTTCTTTTCTTTTATTTTTGTCCTTTGTTTCTTCTCCTTCTTGAATTTCGGTTAAAGATAAAACACTTTTATTTTTCAAACCAATATTATAAAATGCTATTTTTTCTTTTTCTCCTTTAAAAGAAAGTACATATGTTTTTATTGGATTGATTGTAAAATAGTAATCTATATATGATTCAAAATATTCGTCACTGCCTTGTAATTCACAAACAATTTCTTTATATATATTTTCAAAATCGGATTTGTTTATTTCCATATCTATAATAGGATCTTGAATATCCGTTATTTTTTTATTTTTCATTATATCATTCCATGTTAAATAACCTTTTATTTTTAAAGATTTCATATTATATAATTATATAATTATATAATTATATAATTACTTTTAAGTTAGTTGTAATATATAAAAGTGCTTATATCTTATTTTTTGTAAGTTTTTGTTGTAGAGTCTACATGTATTTCTATTTTAGGGTGTAAATATTAAACTTCAATCATTGTATAATTTTTATTTTTATTTAAATATCCGAAGAATCTTTCTAATGCGTGTTCAATCATAAAATCACGCATTCCACTACATTCAGTTTTTTTTTGTAATTCTAAATTATTACCGTGATTTTTATGTTTATTTTTAAGATAATGTTGATTTATAAAATTGTCATTTTTATTTTTTAAATTATAAAATATAGAATACCAATTTTTATCTAATGATTCAAAATCATTTAATTGATTATATATTAATTTAATATGATTTTTGTTAAATACATCAAATACATCAAATTTTGAATAAAAAAATGTTCCAACAGCAAATTCTAAATTATCATTATTTATTGATTCATCTAATAATAAATTACATAAATATTCTAAATATTTAAAATGATTCTCATAAAATTGTTTATTTTTATGATAATTAAATGTTAATGTACCATTTAACATTCCAATTTTACTATTATTTTTTAATAAATTTATATTATGATTAATTATTTTTTTAGATCCAATTAGATGATCGCATACATGTTCTCTGAATCTATCATCTGTTTTTGTATGTATTTTTACCAAATACTCATAATTTAAATTATTATCTCTTAAATATAATAAACTTAATAGAAATACACCAATGTCCATGCCTTTATTTTTAACTTCAATGATAATTAAATTTTTTAATTTATTTTTAATAGTTTCTATTTTTTCATTATCATATTCATTTTCAACAACAGCTATTATATAATTAGCATCTATTTCATTAATAATATCTAAATTATGATACATCTTTTCAAGTGTTTCCCATTTACCAACTTGGATAATGAATATAATATTTTCTTTTTTTTCAATATTTTCATATAAAATATTATAATATTTTATTGTATCTTTCTTAATTAATTCATCAAAATAAATATATTCTAAAAAATTATTATTATTTATTTTAACACATTTACCATCTATGTTATATTCTATTTTATTTAGATCGTAATATCTACTTATTATTTTTTCAATTTTTGGTTCAATGTATTGATTATCTTCAAAGTTCTCCCATTTAATTTTAAATTTAACATCACCTGGAAATTGAATATTTTTATCAAAATAAATATATTCATTTATATTTTTTAGAAATAATATATTATCTTGTACTTGTAAAATGAATTTAGAAATTTCATTATTAGTATAATACTTTTGTATAATAATACATATATCTGAATCTAAATTTTCATATTTAACATCAATATATTTATTCATACAAGTATGTATATATTTTTTTTATTAAATAAATTAATTTTTTAATATTTTAATAATATTTAATAATATTTAATAACATTTAATTTGTTTTTTTATGTTATTTTTTATTTGATTTTTAAATAGGAAATGAAAAATATATGTATTTTATTTGCATGTCATACTGATTCATTAAAAAAATATTTTATTACATTAAATAATATTTTAGAATTAAAAAAATTTAGTAATGATATTATTATAATCAATAGTGCTGATTCAAAATATTCAAAAAATTTAAATAATGAATTAAAAGATTATGATTATATTAAAGAATATTTTGAGATAAAGAATGATAAATTTTTAGATTTTGGCAAATGGGTTTATGCATTATATAATATTAAATATAATATATATGATTATATTTTATTTGTTAATGATTCTATTATAATTATTGAAAAATTAGATAATTACTTTCAATATATTGAAAATTTACCGGATACTATTAATATTTATGGTTATAATGATTCGACCCAATTGGGTAAATATCATTATCAATCTTATTTATTTTTATTAAAATCAACAATAATTAATAAATTTGTTAATCATTATAAATCAAAACAACATTTAATTCATAATCAAGAATCTGTTATAAAACATTTAGAATTAAGTTTAATACATATTGATAAAAATCATGATTGTTTTTTAAAAATAGCAAAAGAATATAATAACCATAAAAATTTATACTGGGAAAATGAAGAATTATATGAAAATATGGTTACGCGAAATATTTTTCATTTATTTAAAATTAAAAAAATAATGGATCATATTAAATTTCACAAGAATGAATTAGGAAAATATACTGATGAATTTAATTTAGAATATTATAAGAATACTTATCCTGATTTAAAAAATTTAAATGATGATGAATTATATAATCATTTTATTACATTTGGATTTAACGAGGGTAGAAGTTGTTTTAAAAATTTTTATTCTGTATTACCAAAATATTATATTGATAAATTAACAACATCAAAATTACATTATTTACTTGATATTCCAAACGATTTTGATATATATCATTATAAATCTTTTAATGCTTCAATAGCAAATTTAAACAATAACGATATACTATACCATTACTATGAATATGGACAAGAAAATGATAATATACGTTTAAATAATAATTTTAATGATAATATTAATAAAAATAAATTATATGAACATTATATTAAAATATTTTATAATTTAACTATTAAGTTAAAAAGTAATTTTAATTATAGTGAATATATAAAATCACATGATAATTTATCAACAAATTCAATATTAAAAAATATAATTACATATTACTATAGCGCCGAATTAAATAATAATTCATTGGAAATATCAAAAAATGGAGAACAAGAAATAAAACAAGTTGAAAAACAAGAAATAAAACAAGTTGAAAAACAAGAAATAAAACAAGTTGAAAAACAAGAAATAAAACAAGAAATAAAACAAGATGAAAAACAAGAAATAAAACAAGATGAAAAGCAAGAAATAAAACAAGATGAAAAACAAGAAATAAAACAAGTTGATAAAAAAGAAATAAAACAAGATGAAAAACAAGATGAAAAACAAGATGAAAAACAAGAAATAAAACAAGATGAAAAACAGGAAATAAAGCAAGATGATAAACAAGAAATAAAAGATAATTTAAATAATATTAATTTAAATGAAAATATTAATTTAATTATTGATAATATGGATATAGAATTTATTAGAAATATATATTCTAATATGAAAACAAGTTCAACAGAGGATATTGCAGCTTTTTATAAAGAGAATGAAAAAAATTTTGAAGATTTAGATGAATCATATTTAAATTATTATAAAGAAAAATATAATTTATATTATTATAATAGAGAATATATCAATATAGTTTATAAATATAAAGATTCATTGGATAAAAATAATATTTTTTATAAATTTAATGTAAAACATTATAAATTATTAAATAAAAATAATGAAGAATTGAAAGATTTAAGTGACGATGATGCTAAAAAACATTATTTTACAATTGGATATAAAAAAAATTTAAATTATAAAATACCATCTATATTTAACCCTAATATATATAAAAATTTATATTATGATGAATTTAAAGATTTAACACCTGATGATTTAACGAGACATTATTTACAATATGGAATACATGAAAATAGAATAATTGAATTACCTAAATATTTTCACATAGATATTTATAAAAAAATAGCAAAAGTATCATCAGACAATAGTGATAAAATAATTCAACATTTTATAAAAAAATTAAATAATTCAGAAATAGAAATTAAAAATAATTTTATTGATTTTTATAAGAATATAACAAATGAAACTATATTTGATAATTTAAAATTATTACCAAAAGATTTTAATGTAAAAATATATAAATTATTAAATAATGATATTTCAGATTTAAATAATATATTAGCAAAAGTACATTATATAGAACATGGATATATAGAAAAAAGGGATTATAAAGTATCTGATAATTTTGATATTAATATGTATAGATCATTTAATAAAGATTTAAAAAAATTAAATGATGATGAATTGGTTGAACACTACCTAACTCATGGAATAAAAGAGAATAGAATGACTGAAATACCTCGAAATTTTAATATAAAAAATTATAAAAAATTAAATCCAGACTTAAAAAAATTAAATCCACAAAAATTAATAGATCATTTTATTAATACAGGATACAATGAAAATAGAATATATTATTTACCAGATGATTTTGATGTAAAAAATTATAAGAAATATTATAAGGATTTAAAAAATTTAACTGATAGTGAATTATATATACATTATGCTAAATTGGGAATTCATGAAAATAGAGTTTATAAAATAACTGAAGATTTTAAAGCAAAAGAATATAAAAAATTTTATAAAGATGTAAGAGGATTAAGTAATGATGAAGCATTTTATCATTATATAAATATTGGTATGAAAGAAAATAGAATTTATAAATTGCCCGAAGATTTTGATATAAAAAATTATAGAGATTTACATTTTGATTTAACATATATGAATAACAATGAAGTTCTTGAACATTATATATATCATGGATTTGAAGAAAAAAGACAATATAAAGGTTATAATAAATTTCATAAAAAAAAAGAGGAAGAAAAACCAGATAATATTGAGAAAAATATTATTGAAAATCCTAAAAATAATGATTTACCACAAGATTTTAATATTACATTATATAGATTATTTAATCCTGATTTATTATATTATGATAATGATGATTTTTTAATAGAACATTATTTAGAAAAAGGACGTAAGGAAAATAGACTATATAAAATGCCCGAAGATTTTAATTCATTATTATACAATCAATTAAATCCAGATATTGGAAAATTATCTAAATCAGAATCAATAGAACATTTCAAAAATATAGGTATTCGAGAAAATAGAATTTATAAATTTCCAGAAGATTTTGATTATGATTTATATAAATTAGTATATTTAAATAATGATGATAAAATGGATGAAGAAAAAATTAAATCTTATTATTTAGAACATGGTATTTTAAAGAAACATTGGACAAAATTACCAGAAGATTTTGATATTAAAATTTACAAAAAATTAAATCAAGACTTAGAAACACTGGATAAAAATGAGATTACTAAACAATTTGTTAAAATAGGACATAAAACAAGAATTTATAAATAAAATTAATACTATCAATTAGTTTTTATTTTAATAATATTTTTTATAAATCATTATGGAAGAGATAAATATATTTCTTAATGATAAAATTACAATATATTATCTGGATTTATTTGATAATAATATAAAAGACGAAAATTATTTTAAATTAGGTGATTATCTATTGGAAGATGATATATTAAATATAAATTATGATAATGGAACTAATGTGAATTATTCTTATCTAAAAACGGATAATAATATAAAATATTTTGGAGATTTTTCAACTATGAATAACACATCGAAATTATTATGCGATATATCGAATAATACATCATATGATTCATTAATTGATACATCAAATAATTTATTAATTGATACATCAAATAATTTATTAATTGATACATCAAAGATGATAGATAATAATAATTTTATTTATATTATTCATACATATTGGGAAGATAAATTAATATTAGATAATAATATTTGTTATAGATCAGAAAATTATGATAAAGGTAAATATATTTTAAATAATAACAATATTATTATAAAATGGGATAACTACAATGAAGAAAAATTTTTATTAAGTTTAGATGATAATAAATATTATTTAAAAAATGAACAAATTGACAAACTTAATGATAATATAAAAATATTAATTAAAAATTTTTCATGGGAAGATTATGTTGTTTTAGACAATAACACAAATAAATGTATTCGACTGAATATAAATGAAGATAATGGAACATTTAGTACTGATGGTAGTTATTTATTTATAAAATGGAATGAATGGGATTCTGAAGTATTTTATAAAAATGATGATTATTATATTAATAATAAAACATTAATAAAAAATAAAAAATTTATTTTAAAAGACATATCATTTACATATGATATTGATAAAGAATATATTTATATAAATGAAAATAAATATAAATATAATATAATTAATAAAAAATTAATAATAAATAATTACGATAATGATAATAATCATGAATATAGCAATGAATTTATTTTATTAGACAATGAATATTATAATATTTATTATTTTGAAAAATATAATTTAGATGGAGAATTATTTAACTTATTTAAAAATGAAAATATAATTTTAAATAATTTACATATCATTATTGCGAAATATAATAAAATGAATACTAATATTTTAAATATTCAATGGTATAATGATAATAATTATTATTATAAAATTCAACAAAATAATGAAAATAATGATTTAATACAATTATTTTCAATTGAAATAAAGAATGATTTTATTCAAAAATATTATATAGTTGATAATTTATTATATGACGAACATTTTAATAATTTTATTGAATATATAACTTTAGATGAAACACATCTTGTATTGGATAATAATTTAAAATATGTAAAGAAAAATAATATATTTATATTAGAAGAAGATAATACAAATAATACAAATAATACAAATAATACAAATAATACAAATAATACAAATAATACAAATAATACAAATAATACAAATAATACAAAAGAAATAAATTTATATGAATCTGATCATTATGATACATTTTATAATGATAATAATTATTTAATTCATACAGAAAGAAAAACCAAATTTTTATATTTAATGGATAATAGTCAGAAGAATATTCATATTAAGAAAGATGAACATATTCAAATATTTAATCAGTTATATGATAACCATTATTTAATTAATGATAAATATAATGAAATAATAAATTATAATTTTGATGAATCAATATTTAAATATTTTGAGAATAACATAGAAAAAGATAATTTAATTCAAAATATATTGAATGAAGAAATAATATTTAGTCAAAAAACATTTAACCAAAAATTTATTTTTTTAGAAAAAATAGATTTTAGTAATAATAAAGATATATTTGATATTTATGGATATTTTATTATTCAAGAATATAATTGGGATACAAAGAATAATACAAAGAATAATACAAAGAATAATACAAAGAATAATACAAAGAATAATACAAAGAATAATACAAAGAATAATACAAAGAATAATACAAAGAATAATACAAAGAATAATACAAAGAATAATACAAAGAATAATACAAAGAATATAAATAAATTAAATATTGTTAATTTTAAAAATAATAATAATTTTATGGAATATCAGGAGTTATGGATTAATTATTTAACTATAAATAATAATTTTATAATATTAATTTTTGATGATTTTAGTCAATATGAATTTATAAATGAAATAGTTAATTTTCATGAAAATTTTAAAAATTTTATTATTATTATTAATTATTCAAAATGTATTGATATGATACATATTTATTTAAATAAATTAATAAATAATATTGAAAACAATCATTTATTTGAATCTATTTGTTATCTATCAGAAATAGAAAATAATATTGAAGATATAAAAGAACAAAATAAATTAATAATAAATAAAGAATTTTACCAATTAATTACAACAAAAGAAGATTTTATTTTATTTATGATTTATTTTTATATTAAAAATAGAGATATAATAAAAATAAAAACAAATAACTTTTCAATATCAATTGATAATTATAAAAAGATACAAATATAAATTATTTTTAGTATCATAAGATAAATATGAAATAAATATTATTTATTTAATTAAATTAAATAATGAAAAAATTTTATAATAAAAAATAAGATGAATGAAATATTTATAATATTAAATGATGAATATTCTTTTGTAGAATTAATATTTGAGAATTTTAAAAATGAATTTATATTTAAAAATAAAATATATAAGTTTGAATTTATTGATAAATATAAATTGAAAATATTTAATATAGAAGAAAATTATATTTTAGAAACAAAAGATAGTTTTATATTTACAAGTAATATATCATCGTTATTATTATTTAAATTAATAACATTAAATCATAATGAATGGTTTGATCAAGCAATATTAAATTATGAAAATAATTTAATAATAAGAATAAAAGACAGAAATCAATATGGAAATTTTAAATTTGAAGAAAATAAATTAAAAATTGTATGGGATTATTGGGGTGAAGAGATTTTTGAAAAATATGATGAAAATATATACAATCATATATGTTTAAAAAGATATGATTTAAAACAAAATATAATTACTTTTATTCATTTGTGTAATTTAGGGGATGGTTATGATATATTTTTAAATCAATATGAAAGATTAAAAAAATCAAAAATATATGATAATATAAAATATATATATATATGTTTGATAGGGAAATATGAAGATAAAATAAAACAAATGAAACAATATGAAAAAATTAAAATAATACATTTACATGAAGATGTTAGTTATTATGAATTTTTAACAATAAATAAAATAAAAGAATTTGTAGATAATGATGACAAAAATTATAATATATTATATTTTCATAATAAAGGAACAAGAAATGCAGGAAATAAAGATGTTACTAAATCATGGAGAGAAATGATGGAATATTTTTTAATAGATAAAGGTGAGTATTGTATAAATAATTTAGATTATTATGATACAATAGGATGTAATATATTAAATAAAAATGAAGATAAAATATCAAATATAAATAATAATCATTGTTATCATTATTCAGGCAATTTTTGGTGGTCAAAAAGTGATCATATTAGAACATTATTAAAATTAGAAATATCAAAAGATAAAAAAGAAAGAGATAAAAAAAGATTTATATGCGAAAATTGGCTATTAAGTAATATAGATAATTCAAATTCAAAAAATATAGGTATTATTTATCAGGATAATACAAATATACACCCATATCATAGATATATTTTTGATAATTATAAAAATAATAAATTATTAATAAATAAATTAAATATCAAATAGTAAAGAAGTAAAGAAGTAAAGAAGTAAAGAAAGTAAAGAGTTTAATTTAGATTTATTTAAATTAAAATTAATTTAAAAATAGTAATATTTTTATAACATAAACATAATTAATGATTCAGATAAAAGTAATGTCATTAGAGTGGTTTGATACAATGAATATAAAAGATAATATTATATATAGAAATACAAATAATGATCGTGGTAAATTTATAATAAATGATAATAAATTAACAATAGATTGGGATGTATGGGGAAAAGAAATATTTATTTATCGAGACAATAATGAATATTATAAAGAACATTATACAAAATTTACAATTGGACTTGAAACAGGTAGTTATTACGATGATGCAGAATTAAATATTGAAAATAAAACCATAAATTTAAAAAATGAAATAAAAAGAGGAAAATATAAATTTATAAATAATACATTAGAAGTTATATGGGATAATAAGATTAAAGAAATATTTTATATGTATAATTATGGTAAAAATTTTTATTCAATTAAAAAAAGTTCAAATGAATGTTTAAATAAAAAAGTAATTAAAAATGTTGCAATTATATTTCCACAATTTCACGAAACTCCTGAAAATAATAAATTCTGGGGAGATGGTTTTACAGAATGGACATTATTAAAGGATATACCAGAAAGTATTGTTAAACAAAGAATTAAAAAACCACATTCTGACATTGGTTATTATAATTTAAAAGACATAAATCATCGTAAGTATATGGAAAAAATAGCAAATCATCATGAAATACATAGTTTTTGTTATTATCATTATTGGTTTAAAAATAAAAAAATAATGTATGAACCTTTGGAACTAATGTTAAAAGATGGACATCCAAATTTACCATTTATGTTTTGTTGGGCGAATGAACAATGGACACGAAAATGGGATGGTGGTAATAATGAAATATTGATAGAACAAGATTATGATGATGAAAATGGGAATAAAAATCATTTTAAATATTTATTAAATTTTTTTAAGCATGATAATTATATAAAAATCAAAAACAAACCAGTATTTATATTTTATAGAATCGAAAAGAAAGATGTTACAAGTTTAGAATATATTATTACTACATGGAATAAATATGCGATAGAAAATGGATTTTCAGGTATTCATTTTATGAGATTTTTAGGTCCATTTGATAATAATATTAATATAAATGGTATTGAAGGATATGTTAATTTTGAACCAGGATATTCGTCACAAAAATATGGTAGTGATATAATATCTTATGATAAAGATAATTTAATATTTAATGATTATAATGAAAAAGCATATTTAGATAAAAATCCAGATATTTCAGAAATGATAAATAAAAAAATTATTTCATCAGGATTATTACATTATAAGAATCTTGGCGAAAAAGAAAAATTAATACGAACATCTAAATTTAATGTATATGATGGAAATATAATATTGGATAAAATAAAGAATAATAAAATTGAGAATATAAATCAACATTTAGGTGTATTTGTAGGATGGAATAATACTCCAAGACGTAGTTATACTAATAAAAAATATAATACTTATCCAATGTACTATAAAGATATAGATGATAATAAATTTACTGAAACATATAAAGAAGTATTAAATAATACAAATATTTCAACTAAAAATCAAATGAATTTTATATTTATAACATCATGGAATGAATGGAATGAACAATCATCATTAGAACCAAATGATTATGATGGATATAATTATTTATCAGGGGTTAAAAAAACATATTATAATTTTTATCGTTTTGCTAAAAAGAAAAATATATTAATATTTAGTCATAAAGGTGGAGGAACAGAGAAATATATAAATGATTTAAAAGATATGTATTTAGATTATAATTTTATATTTTATGATGAAAATATGAATATATCTAATTATGATAATATAGATTTAATACATATAAATAGTTTTTTTACATTGAATATATCAGATAATTATACTATTTTTTTTAAAAATAATTTCAAAAATATATCAAAAATAATTACAATTCATGATTATCAGTGGATATATCCTGATGAACCAAATATATTATCATATAGTTTATCTAAAAAAAATTATGATAAAAATGATATAAGTAATTTTTTATCATTAGCCACAAATTGTGATAAAGTAATATTTCCATCTTATAATATATTAAAAAATTATAATGAATTAATGGATTTAACTTGTATTAAAAGTAAAATTATTGTAACACCGCATATTGATAAGCATATATGCTATGATAATTTATATATATCAGATATAAAAGAATATATAAATATTGCTTTTATCGGTAATTTTATAAAATATAAAGGTTGTGAATTATATAAATATTTATTTAATAATGTTAAATATTATAATGGTAAATTATTAAAATATCATATATTTGGATATTTGTCAGATGATGAGAAAAATAACAAAATAATTGATGATAATTTTATATATCATAATAGTTATGAAGAAAAAGAATTAATACAATTATTATATAAAAATAATATTCATATAATAACACATTTATCATTATTTGAAGAGAGTTATTGTTATGCCTTAAGTAATTCAATAAATAGTGGTATTCCAATATTATATATCAATCATGGTTCTTTAACGGAAAGATTGGGGGATAAGAAAGTAAATAAAAATAGTTTTTTTCCATCAAGTGTAAATAATTTAATAAATAATTTTCAAAAAATTTTAGGATTTGTCGAAATTAATAAAAATACTAATAAAATTATAAATACAAATAATAAATTACAACCAAATAAATGGTATTTAACAAATTATTAGATTGTAATTTATTATGATTTTTGTTTAATTTATTATATTTTTTGTTTAATTATTATTAATTATATATTAGAATATAATTAATGAAGATAATATCTTTATCATATGATGAAGCAGGATACGCATGTGCTATTGGATCAGCAATAAAAAGAAAATACAACAATGTAACTAATTTTTTTGATTATTTAGTAGTTGATATGAAAACAATAAATAATATATTACAATTAAAAGATTTAAATATGTTATTAAATAATTTTAATTACGAACATGTAAATAATCATAAAAATACAGTTGTGAAATGGAATAATTTTGATAAATTAATAAGTTATCATGATTTGAAAGAAGTATATAATGAAATAGAATTAAAAAACTTTACTAAAAAATACATGAGAAGATATTTTCGATTAATAAATGATATATATAATGAGAAAATTATATTTTTTATTCGATATGGGAAAACATCATATGATGAAATAAAAAATTTTTATAATAATATAAAAAATTTAAACGAAAATATAATATGTTATTTTATCAATGTTGATTATGACAAGTCAGTAAATAATATATATTATGAAGATATTAAAACATATATATATATAAATTTTCATGCAATTAACGAACCCAAAATATACAATGAAGACATTTATTTTAAATTATTAGAATATAATTGGGATTTTATTTTTAATATAATAGAAAAAAATAATAAATATTATAATAAATAATTCAAATATGTATTATTTACAAATAATTCAAATATGTATTATTTACAAATAATTCAAATATGTATTATTTACAAATAAAAAATATAGATAAATATTAGTTTTTTATAATGTTAAATAATAAAATAAAAATTATAAATACAGATTGGACAGACTTTATAATATTAAATTTTGACAATCTTAGCTTATATCGAGTAACAAAGAAAGATGATAAAGCTACTTTTACAATAAAAAATAATATATTAATAATAAAATGGTTAAATTGGAATGAAGAATATTTTGCTGAATATAATGATTTATTTTACAAATTAAATAAAATAAATTTTATAACAGATACATGGGAAGATATATGTTATATAGATTATAATAATAATTTTGTATATAGACCAAATGAAAATCAAAAAGGTATCATGTCAATATTAAAAAATAATACATATCATATTACATGGAATATTTTAAAAAAAAATTTTTTGTCAAATATATTAAATATCAAGATTAAAAAAAATAATGAAATAGAATTAGAAAAAATAGAACCTTTATCAAATTATATAATACCAAATTTTATACATTTTGTATATGGTTTTAAAAAACAAGATAAAGAGTTTGATTTATATAAATATTTAGCAATAAAATCTGCGATAGATGTAAATAATCCAGATAAAGTATATTTTCATTATAAATATGAACCATTTGGTAAATATTGGAATATGATAAAACCATATTTAACATTAGAATATGTTGAACCAGCATCTGAAATATATGGAAACAGCTTATTACATTATGCACATCAAGCGGATGTAACAAGATTACAAAAATTACAAAAATATGGTGGAATATATTTAGATATTGATACAATATGTCTTAAATCATTCAATGATTTAAGAAAATACGATTTTGTTATTGGTGCTCAAGGAAATAAAAATAATTCAGAAATATATGGATTATGTAATGCGGTAATGTTAAGTAAGCCAAATTGTGAATTTGTGATTGAATGGATAGATACATATACTACATTTAGAAGTACTGGTAGAGATGAATATTGGGATGAACATAGTGTATTAATGCCATTAAAATTATCATATAAATATTCTAATAAAATAAAAATATTGGATAATAATGCATTTTATAATCCATTATGGTATAATATAAATGAAATCTTATTTAATAAAGATATTAACATCGATGAATATAAAAAAATAATAAATAATAATTATTGTATTCATCTATGGGATACTTACTCAAATGAATATTTATCAAATTTAACAGAAGATTATTTATTAAATGAGAATACTTTATATAATATTTTTGCAAGAAAGTTCATTAGAAATAAAATAAGTATTGTATTTCTAACATTTAATAGATTGGAAACTACTAAAGAATGTTTAGAATCTTATTTGAAATGTTTAAATAATGATAATATATTAGAAATACTAATATTTGACAATAATAGTGACAACGAAACAAAAAACTTTTTAATACATTATGAAAGAAAACATAATAAAATAAAAATTATATTTAATAAAGAAAATATTGGTGTTTGTCCAGGAAGAATACAATTATTCAAAGAAGCTAAAGGTGATATAATATGTAGTTTAGATTCAGATGCTAAATTATTAGATGAATCTTTTTTTAATTATATAATTGAAAAATTATATGATGAAAAATATGGTATAATAGGAATATCTGGTGCATATATAAAATCATGGACATTTGGCAATCAAGAAGATATTAATAATGAAGATGATAGTGAATATTATTGTCATCATATATCAGGATGTTGTCAAATATTTAGACGTGATTTATTTGATGTTGGTTTTAAATTAGATGAAAATTATGGATTTTTTTGGTGTGAAGATACGGATTTATCATTTCAATCATTGTATTTAAATAAAATAAATTATAGAATAAATGGTAAAAAATATATAAATCATAAATGGGGTGGTAGTGGTAGTAACTATAATGAATTATTTTTAAAAAATTGGGATTATTTAAAAAATAAATGGAAGAATAAAATATTAAAGGATATTCGGTAAGTTATTATTAATTATTTTTTGGTATAGTTTATGGATAGAGATATATATATCTATCATAAAGATTGGAATGGGAAATGTTTAATTAGTGATAATAATATACATCGAGAAAATTTCAATGTGGATGATAATGGGGCAATAACATATAATAATGATGAATTAACAATAGAATGGACGAATTGGGGTAAAGAATATTTTATTAATATTAATAATCATTCCATTTATATTGAAAAGAAATATTATAAAAATAGTTTTTGACTTATTTATGTATATGATATTATATCAATCTTTTTATAAATTAAATGTATGATTGTTATTTTTTTATTATAGTCACAAACACTAAAAAAATCGTGACTGTCGATCCTGGTAAAAATCATTAGTTTATATGTTAGATATTCGTGTTATCAACTTTTAATATATGCACCGCTCTAAATATATACTTTATAATAAATATTATTATTTTGATTATCAATTAAAGTTAATATTTCATATTCATTGATTATTTTTTTAGAATTATTATCTAATTTATCTGAATGAATATCTTTATTTTTTTTAATATAGATATTTTTTTTTGCTTTTATTTGTTTATCATTTATTTTAATCCAATCATTCTTATAAGCATACCAAATATTATCGTTACTATCTTTACTATCGTTACTATCTTTACTATCTTTACTATCTTTACTATCGTTACTATCTTTACTATCTTTACTATCTTTACTATCGTTACTATCGTTACTATCTTTACTATCTTTATTATCGTTACTATCTTTACTATCGTTACTATCTTTATTATTAGTTATAAATTCTTCCCAAGTATATTTAAATGTTTTAAAATCTTCTTCATAAATTTTATATACATCCTTCTTTAAATTATCATTGTAAAAATAACTATAATCTTTAGGTATATTATTTTTGATATTTTGCCAATTTATATTTCCTATAAATTTTTCTTTAAAATTTTTAATATTAAAATTATTTTCTTGTCCTTTCTCTTCAATTAAATTAAAATTTAAATTATATTTTTTATTAAAATCATCTTTATTTTTTGCGAAATATTCCATTTTTATATAATCAATTTTTTTACCATTTTTTTCTAAAAAAGAATATTGATAATCATGATGAATATCACTCCAATATAACTTATTTACTAAATTAAATATAAATCTTTCAAAACTTATATTTAATGTTATTTCGCTTTTTGAATTTAAATAATTTGTCCTCATTAAATGAATATAACTACTAACTGCTCTTCTATATGGATTAACTACAAATTGAATGTATTTTGTATCTTTATTATTTAAAGATTCATGTTTCATTTTTATATAATTTATATTTAATTCTTGCCCATGTCTTAATTGATGAATTTTTGTTCTATCATTCAAAAAATTATTTGTTAATAATTCAATTTCTTTAAAATACATTTTCATTACACTTGAACATGCTGCTCTTGCTTGCCAAATAATTACTATATTATTTTTTTTTATATATTCATAATTATTATTTATATATTTCATTTATATATATATAAAATATTTTCTAATTTATCTTTACAATCACTAAAAATAGTTTTTGACTTATTTGTGTATAGAATATTATATCAATCTTTTTATAAATTAAATTTATGATTGTTATTTTTTCATTAAATAAAATTAATAGTTATAGTCAAAAACTATTTATTGACTATAACTATTAATTATTTTTTTTAAAGATTTTAAAATAATAACTTTAGAATTCCAGCGATCTATTATTCATGTAAATTTATTTTCAAAATTCCAAACTGATTTTCCATGACATAATATATATAAATCATAAATGGGGTGGTTGTGGTAGTAAGTATAATGATTTATTTGTAAAAAATTGGGATTATTTACAAAATAAATGGAAGAATAAAATATTAAAGGATGTTCGGTAAGTTATTATTAATTATTTTTTGGTATAGTTTATGGATAGAGAGATATATATCTATCATAAAGATTGGAATGGGAAATGTTTAATTAGTGATAATAATATACATCGTGAAAATTTCAATATGGATGATAATGGGACAATAACATATAACAATGATGAATTAATAATAGAATGGACGAATTGGGGTAAAGAATATTTTATTAATATTAATAATCATTCCATTTATATTGAAAAGAAATATTATAAAAATATAAAAATATATATATTATTTACAAAAAATAATATTAATAAATTATTTTATGATATTGTAAATAATACATTTATAAATAATACATTAGATCTATCGAATCCTATTAATGATATAATATTATTAGGGGATAATATAATAGTAAATAAAAAAACATATAAAAAATATTTAAAAAATATATATTTATATGAACCAGATATGAATTATTTTTTTTATATTGAAACAATTAATTTCAATAAAAAAATAATTTATATATTAAATAAATCAAATAATACATTTTGTGAAGTAAATAATATAAAAAATGAAGGAACTTATATTATAGACAATAATGTATTACATTTAAAATGGGAGGATGGAAGAGAGAAGAAGTTTTTATCAAATATTTATTATGAAGACAATACATTAAATTACGAAAATATTAAAATAATTAAGCCTAACAATTTTAAAATAGAAAGTAGAATATTATTTAGCAATATAACATTAATAAATAATAAAATATATTTAACTTCTGTGTATTATCATAATAATCCATGGGATATTAATAAAATTAAATTTATAATTAATAACAATAATATTATAAAAAAAGATACTATTGAATATAAAAATTATGAAAGTTGTTTGTTAATAATATTAGAATTAGAGAAAAAAAGTAACAATGTTACAATATCCATAGAATATGAAAAATACACAAAAAATATTAAATTAAAACAATTCATTTTGCCAAAAAATAATATTTATGCAATGACATTATTTAAAGATGATTATCAATTATTAAAAAAATATTTAGAATATTATAAAAATCTCGGTGTTGATTGTTTTTTATTATATTATAATGGTGAAATAACTGATGATTTTATTAATGAAATTAATATAATTAATCAATCAAAATATCAAATTATATTAATAGAATGGAATTATGAATATTGGTATAAAAATATAAAAATGCCTAAACACCATCATGCACAGACAATGGCTATAAATGATTCATTGTATATATTAAAAAACTTTTGTAATTATATATTATATAATGATTTAGATGAATATATAAAATTAGAGTATAGTTTTAATAAATTAATCGAAGATAATAAAAATATAGATATATTTGAATTTAAATGTTTATTTTGCAAAATGAATGATAAGTTAATAAAATATAGAAATTTTTATTTTGAATATGATGAAAATAAAATAATTAAAGGTAACTTCTGGGATAAATTTAGAGAAAAAAATTTAATTAAAACAACAAATATTAATCTAATGGGTATTCATAATAGTATAGAAGAGTATTCTGTAAAAAAGTTAGAAAAAAAATATATAACATACTTTTACCACTATGTTAATTTTTATGAAAAAAATAGAGAAGAATTAATGACACAATATATATCTTAATATATTTACATATTTGAATATTTACATATTTGAATATTTGAATATTTACATATTTGAATATTTGAATATTTACATCTTTGAATATTTGAATATTTACATATTTGAATATTTATATTTATACCATTGAATAAATATAAATAAAAATATAAATATAAATACAAATATAAATATAATGAATGATATAATATTTATTATTCCAACAATCGGTAGAGAATCTTTAATTCATAGTTTAGAATCATTAATTACATTAAATGGAAATTATAGATGGAAAGCATTAGTTATATTTGATGGAATAAAAAATAATTTGAATAATTTGATGAATGATAATATAATATATATAGAAGTTGATAAATGTGGAAAAGAAGATAAAAAAAATACTGCAGGATTAGTAAGAAATAAAGGGTTTGAATATATAATAGACAATAATATTAAAAGTGAATATATTGGATTCTTAGATGATGATGATACATTGCATCCAGATTATATGATTCATTTATATAATGAAAAAGAAAAATTTCAATTTGATTGTATAATATTTAGAATGATGTTTCAAAATCATAAAATAATACCACATGAAAAAACAAATCAAATAATAAAATGTAATATTGGAATAAGTTTTGTTATTAAACGTGATATAATAATAAATGAAAAAAATGTTATATTTATAAATAATCCATTTGAAGATTATTTATTTATAGTAACATTAAGAAATAAAAAATATAAAATTTTATTGTCAAAATACGTTAATTATTTTGTAAAAACAACTTATAATGAATGCAAAGATAAAATAAAGAATTATGCGAATATTTTGTTTAATTAACGAATATAAAAATTGTTTTTTATTATAGATTAATGGAAGATATATTTTCATTCCAAAAAATTTATTTATTAACTAATAATTATGATATTATTGATTTTAAAAAAATAGAAGAGATAAATAAGACATATGAAAATTTACATAATCTAAAAAAAAAATTTTATAAAAAGGTAATAAATAATATAAAAGACAAAGACTGTATATTAAGTATTAAAGAATTTATATTAAAATATAAAATATATATTTATGATAATATATATACATATATATCTAACTTTAATAATAAATATATTGATGAAACCATGATTGATTATAATTTTATAAGAGAAATATATAATTTAAAATTAAGTGATACAATTATATTAAAAAAAATTTATGATAAAGAAATAATAATAAAAAATAAACAATATTTAGAATATTTATTTATAAAAAACAATATTTATTTAAAAAAATTTAAATGTATTGATATTTATAAATTTTATTTTAAAAATATTAATGTTAGTGAGGATAAAATAATAAAAAATATTCAAGAAATCGGTTATAAATTTAATTATATTAAAATAATAAAAGTATATGATTTTTATAAAAAAACATTATCATATAAGAAGTATAATGATGATGATTTGATATGTTATTTATTATTAAATGATTATGAATTAAGTATAGATAAAATTGCTAAATTATATACTATTCAAAATATAAAAAATAAATTTAAAGATATGACTAATTTTTATACATTTTATTTTACAAATTTTAATAAATTTAATTATATTGTATCAGAAAACTTATTTTTAAAAATATATCAAAATTTTGATTTACTTTTTTTTAAAAGCATATATCATAAATTATTAATACAAAATAAAATAAATTTATCAAATACTTTAGATATATATAATTTTTATTTTAAAAATAATGAATTATTAATAAATATTGATCAATTTAATAATAGATATACAAATATAGAACAGAAATTTATACAATATGTATATCTTAATAATAATGATAATTTATATTCATATGTTAATTATGTTATAAGTAATTCAAATATATTATTAAATTTAAAAGATTTTATGAGTAATTTTAGTGATTTTAATATGAGTATGTATTTAAAGAATAATAAAAATAATAAAATTAAAAATAATTATGATATAGTCAAAGAATTAATAATAAATAAAACAAATATTATATATAAATTACCAAAGTCCAGAAAAATAGATACTAATTTTATAAATAAATATTATAATTATAAAAATATAAATGAGAATGATATACGATTATTATCAATTAATAGTATTGACAATAAATTTATATTAAATTTAGAAGAATATGAAAAAAAATATAATATAAATATAAAATTTATAAAAATATTTAATAATTTATTATTAAATAAAGATTATCAATATATCATATATAAACTTATTAATCATTATAATAAAGATGGTATTAATCATAATAATAAAGATAGTATTAATAAAGATGATATTATTATAAATTATAATAATTTAAAAAATAAATATATAAATTTATTAAATAATATAAATGTTGATAAAGACGAATATAAAGACGAAGACGAAGACGAATACAAAGAATATTTAAATAAAATTAATAATATAAATAGCAATGAAGAGTTAATAACATTTTTTACAAAAGATGTGTATCATTTAAAGTGTAATAAAAATAGTATTGGTAGAAAAAATGTATATATGATTGAAGAAGTATTAATGGATTTAGATTTACATCGTCCTAAATTAATGGATGGGATATCATTAATTATACGTGCGAAAAATGAAGAAAAAAACATTAAATTATGTATTGAATCTGTTATTGATTTAGTTGATGAAATAATATTTGTCAATAATGGTAGTACAGATAATACATTAAAAATAATAGAAACATTATCAGAAAAATATAATAAAATTAAAGTATATAATTATTTTATCAATGTTAATCGTGTTGGAAAAGAACATGAATTGGCTATAAAAAATGGTGATAATAATACGTTGGGTAATTTTTATAATTGGTGTTTAAATAAATCGACAATGAAGCATGTTATAAAATGGGATGCAGATTTTATTTGTATTCGAAATAATTTTAAATCTATGGTTCATAATTTAAAAATTAAAAATAAAACAAATAAATATGCTGTATGGTTTTCAGGATATACATTATTTGTTAATAATCATAAAAATTATATTAATTTAGATTCATATTATAATGAATTTCGATTATTTTCATATGATAATGGTTTTAAATGGTATGATGGAGATGTGTGTGAATATAATGAACCATATATAAATAAATGTCAAGAAAAAATATATATAAATGAACCTATCTTTTATGAAATTAAACGTACTGATGAAGATGAATTTAGTTCAAGATCATCATTAATCGATTCAAGGGATTTGAAAGATTTTGATATATTAGAGAAATTATCTACCAAAAAAAATATAGATGTAAATAATTTATATCAAATTGATGATAAATTAATTAATTATAATCTAAATATACTGATAATAATTAATAATTTTAATATAGGAGGAAGCAATATATTCATAATTGAATTATATAGATATTTTAAATTGATGGGTTTTAATGTAAAAATATATTGTGAGGTTATTACTGAAACTACAAATAAATTTAATCAAATTAATAAGGATGATATTTTTAGTATATATAATAATAATGATACATTAAAAAATGATATTAAAAATTTTGATTATATTTTTTTTAATGGTTTTATACCAAATAATATGATTGATATATTATTAAAATCACAATCAAATATTAAAAAAATATTTATAACACATAGTGACGTTGCTTATTCAAATAGTTATATAGAAAAGTATAATGATATTTTTTATAAAATAGTATGTGTAAATAATTATACAAAATTGAAATTAGAAAGAAAATTAAATATAAATCCAGAAAAAATAAATAAAATAATTAATTTTATGGATATAAAACATAATAATATTATTGAATTAAAAATAAAAAAAAAGTTTGGTATAATTACACGTTTTAGTGAAGATAAAAATATAATAATGTTATTATTTGCATTACAAAAGTTTTTCTATATTTATAATGATTATGAATTTTATTTAGTGGGTTATGAAGATGATTATATGCAAAGTTATATACTATATTTAATATCTTATTTAAAAATAGATAAATTTATAAAAATAGAAGGTTATCAGGATAATACACAAAAATATTATGATATGTTTGACTTTATTATACTACCATCAGTATCTGAAGGAACACCGTATAATTTAATAGAATCAATGATATACAAGAAATTAATCATTGCGAGTGATGTTGGTGGGAATTGTGAATTATTGGACGATAATTATATTTCTATAAATTATGATAAAATTAAACAATTTGAATATGAAAATTTATATGTTGAAAATTATAATAAACAATTAAATTTATTAGGTTATTATACAATTAATAACTATGATGATTTTAATGAAAAATATGAATTACTAATAAATTTTAATATAACTAAATTAAAAAACATACCATCTATTTTTTTGAAAAATAGAAGAAATAAAGATAAAGATAAAGATAAAGATAAAGATAAAGATAATAATGAATATATCAATAATATAAAAAATATATGGGATAAAAATGTAAATAATATATTTAATTCACTATTAAAAGCAATTAAAATAAGTGACCAAGATAAAAAAAGAATAATTGAAAATAATTATGAAAATATAATTCAAAATTATAATAAAAACAATTATTATAAAAATATAAATAATATATTAAATTTAGATAAATAATAAAAACCAATATATACTGATATTATTTTTTATATTAAAATATATTTAAAAAATACTTATTAATCTTTTGTAATGATAGAGAATAATTATTTTTATTTTCTTGAAAACATAAATAAAATAAATTTTATAGAATATATTTTATTCTATTCTATAATAACAATACAAACCCCAATAAATTTATTTATATATCATAATATTAATTTATGTGGTAAATATTTTGATTATTTAAAAAATAATGAATTGTGGAAAAAATACAAAACAAATATTAAATTCATATATATTGATAAAAGTAATGAAAACAGTAATGAAATCAATAATGAAAACAGTAATGAAATCAATAATGAAAACAGTAAAAATAATAATTTTCAAAATAAATTAGTAGAAGATATAAATAATTATGGTGGTATTTATATAAAAAATAAAATTTTTATAATTAAAGAATTTAATACTTTTTTAATACATGACTATATTCAATTAAATAATATATTATATGGAATTAAAAAAAGTTCTAATATAGATAACTTTAATGATATATATACAATAAATAAAAGAGATAATTATTTTAATTTAAATGATAATTTATTTTATAATCTAAAAGACAAAAATATTTATATTCAATCAATAAATGATTATAATTTTAATTTATATTTTGATATAATATATAATAATTATATTATTGATATTGATATAGATATAGATATAGATAGTAAAGACATTGATATAATATATAATAATTTAATTGACAATAAGATAACAATATTTAATTTAATATTATATTATGTATTGGGGTACAATTATTATTTCGAAAAAAAAATAATAGAGGAAAGTAAGTTTAAATTAATAAATTATATAGATAAAATTTATTATATTAATTTAGAATCTTCTAATATTCGAAATAATAACATGATAAAAATATTAAATGAATATAATATTTCATATGAAAGGTATGAAGGGTTAGATGGAAAGAAATATAATAATATTAAAAATAATTATTATGAAAATAAATATATCGTAAATGATAATTCAAATAGCGAGTATGCTGTTTTATATAGTCATTTATCATTAATTGATAAATTACAATATGAAGAAGGAGAATATTTTTTGATATTTGAAGATGATTTATGTTTAGATTTTAATCAATATTGGGATAAGTCAATTCAAGAAATTATAAATAATGCCCCTAAAGATCATGAAATTATAATGATTGGATATTTTACATTAAATTTAAATTTTACTAATTGTCCAAATGTAAATTATAGATTATGGAACAATGATTGGAGTGCATTAAGTTATATTATTAAAAAATCATCAATTCATAAAATAAATAAATATAAAAATAAAAATAATAAATATAAATTATTTGATGATATAAATGTTGCTGATAATTATATATTTAGATTATTTAAAACTTATGTATATAAATATCCATTATTTACAATAAATAATAATAATAAAAGTACATTTCATAGAGACCATGAAAATTATCAGAAAATATATAAAAATATTAATTTATTAATATTAAATAATACTATGGATAAATATATTTATTCTAATATTCCATAAATGTGATATTAGGTGTTTCATTTAGATGATGTGGTTGTATTAAACAATAATTGCCATGTACTCTATCATCTATGTTATAATTTCTTTCTTCTATATTGTGAAGATGATAAACAATAATATCATATGAAGGATTATATAATTCATAACCCTGTTCATGTAATATTGATGCGAACATATTATCACATCCTAATGTACCAAATGTAAATTTTAAATCATTTGTATCTATTTTTAGTGGACTTTTAAAAATCCAACAATCTTGTGAATCAGCCCGTGGTTCTCCAAAATGTCTGAAAATATCTTTATTACCATCTGTGTCAACATTGTGTCTTAATAAACAACATACTTTATTGTTAAAATCATCATATTTTAATAATTCAATTGTATGATCAAAATATATATCAGTATTTGATAAAATGACAGTATCCTTATAACAATAAGAATTTATAAATTCTATAGCATCTTTAAAATGTAATTTATTATTTACGTGCGTAGTATTAATTATAAATTGTTTTATTTTTGATTTATCTTCTAAAAAATCTAATTCATATGTTTTATCATTTAATAAATAAATATTTTTTATTGAAGGATTATTTATATTTTTAATTAAACATGTATTAATTTCTTTTTGTCTATCTTCATTATCAGTAGTATAATAAGATGTTACAAGAATCATTATTATAACACAATATAAAAATATATTAAGTTACAATTAAAACAATTTAAATTAATAGTTAATAATTATTTAATAGATGGATTCTTTAAAAACTTATTTATTTTTTAATCCAATATATAATAATTTAAATAAAAATCAATTATTATTACAATATAAACATGATTTCAATAATATAAATATAATAAAATCTTTTAATGATTTTAATAAAAAATATCCTAATTTTGACATTGAATTTTATAAAAAAATAAATTTAATAGATGGAACAAAAAAAGTATTAACAGATAGAGAAGGAATAATACATTGGGTAAATTATGGATGTTATAATAATTTAATTTCGAGTAAAATTGATTTTTATAAATTATATATTAATTTTGATTATAACTTTTATAAAAATAAATATAATTTATCATATAATAAGGAAGATGATATTATTTATCATTATTTAAAAATAGGTAAATATAAAAATTTCATAACAAATAATTCAAATAATTCAAATAATTCAAATAATTCAAATAATTCAAATAATTCAAATAATTCAAATAATTCAAATAATTCAAATAAGTTAAATAATTCAAATAAGTTAAATAACAATGAATTAAAAAATAAACAAAATAGAATCAATAAAGTTGGTCATTTATTTGTACACTTTTTTAAGTGTGGTGGGGGTGAAATATATTTAAAAAATTTTATTCATTTTACATCATTTGAAAATCATTTATTATTAAATAAAAATTATGAAAATAATATACCAGAAGATTTAAATATTAAAATAATTTATTATAATGATTATGATGAATTATTAAAGTATATAAATAATTATGATATTATATTAGACCATCAATATTATTTATATAATAAAGTAGAAAAACATAATAATATAATACAAATTATACATAGCGTTGATCAATATTTTAAAATTATTAATGATAATTATATATTTACAATAAATCTATATAATGAAAAAAAATATGATTTATCATGGAATAATACAATAAAAGTAATTAATTATTTAGGTGTTAATGAATGTAAAAATTACAATAAAATAAAAAATAAAATTCAACTAAATTTACAAAAATTACAAAATTTACAAAATAATAAAATAAAATTTGAGAATATTGCGATTATTGGTAGGATAGATAATCATAAAATACCAACGATATTTTTAGAATTATTAATAAATTTTGCGAAAATACATAATAAATACACTTTTAATATAGTTGGAAATATTGAAAAAAGTTATAAAAATTATTTTTTGAAGAAAATATTAAATAAAAAAAATATAATTTATCATAATTATATTGAATATAGTAAAATTGATAATATATATTTAGATAATGATATAATATTAAGTCCATCAAAAAGTGAAGCTGGTGGGACAGTATTAATAGAAGGAATGAACAATGGTTTAATTCCAATTTGTAGAGATAGTGGGGGAAATAGTGAAACAATAGGTAATAATAAATATGTTGTAGAAAATGATAAAGATTATTTTAATTTAATTAATGAAATTAATAATACATCATATGAAAAATTACTAAAAGATATTTATTATTTTAAAAAAAAAGTACTTTTTAATCATAATAATAATAATAATTTTGATAAATTAGTGAATAATATGAATAGTTATTTATACATGGAAAATAATCAAAGTATTTCAAATATGCCAAATATTCCAAATATTCCAAATATTATTCATTATATATTTGGATTAAAGGAACAAGATGAACCATTTCCTTTTATTTATTATTTTAGCATATTATCAAATGTATTACATAATAAGCCATTTAAAATATATTTTCATTATCAATATCTGCCATATGGAATGTGGTGGAATAAAATTAAACGATATTTAACTTTAAATCATATAAATTATTCTAAATTAACATTTAATAATAAAGAAGTTAAGCATTATGCACATAAGAGTGATTATTTAAGATTATTATTATTATATAAGTATGGTGGTATATATTATGACATTGATACATTATGTGTAAAACCGCATTATCATTTATTGGATAATGAGTTAGTATTAGGTATTCAAGAGAAATTTAAGAATGAATATGATTTAATAGGAAATGCAATTATTATGTGTGAAAAGAATAATTGGTTTATTAAAAAAATAATTGATAACTATGAAAATTATTTTGATAATGATAAATGGACAGAAGCATCTTTATTTTTACCATCGAAATTATATAATGAATTAGATATAAAAGAGAAAGATAAAATAAAATTAGTGAATAATAAGTATTTTTATTATCCAAATTATAATGAAGAATATTTATTATTTAATAATGATGATATTCAAATACCAAATGAATTAACAACATATCATTATTGTTATAATTATTTAAAATCATATCTTAAAAATATAACAAATATAGATTATATAGAGAATGATAATTTATTTTCCAAAATGATGAGAAAAACTTATTTATTATATATAAATTCAGAATCAGATATAGTCGATATTTCTAATATATCAACAAAAAATAAAAATCAAGAAATAAAAGATTTAATTATAATCATTGAAAATAATAATATTGATATAGTAAAAGATATAATAAAAGACATAACATGTGATATTTCATATTTATTTTATTATAATATTCATATTTTTATTTATCAAAATAATAAATTATCAAATAATTTCAAAGATTTCATTGATAAAAATATGTATTTAAAAAATATAAATATATATTATATTGAATTATTTGAAGATTTTGAAATAAATACAAAAATAAATACAAAAATAAATACAAAAATAAATACAAAAATAATAGTAAGTAAATATTTAATAGATGATTTATTGATAAATAAAGAACTTAAAATTTTAATACTTTTTGAAAAGTTCAATACTTGTATTTTTTGTGAAGATATAACAAAGAATAGTATATCAATGAGAGATATAAAAAATGAGAATAAATATATAATTTTTAATGAAGAAGATAATTTATTTAATAGTAATAGTAACATTAGTAATATATTTTTAATAAAGAATATATATCATTAAAATATATTTTAGTCGTAATAAAATTTATCATGATAATATCCATAATCATTATTAGAAACAATATCACTTTTTAAATTTTTTTGATATGAAATCATTGGATAAATACAATATTTAATTAAGTTTGAATTTGAGTATACTTCGTCAATTTCATTTGTACTATCTTTTATAGTATCAATAATTTTATTTTTATTACAATTTTGAATTATATAAGAAGATGTTGTTTTTGGATTTTTTACAGAAAGAATATTATCAGATATTAAATAATTATCTTTTTGTTCGTGTAAATTACAACCTAAATATAATAAGTCAAATTTCTTTTCATATAATTGTTTTAATGCAGTAAAAATATAATTTAAAAAGTTTGTTTCTAATACAACATCATCTTCTAAAATAAGAGTAAATTTATTATTATTTTCTAAATTCTTAATAAGTTCATAATGACTAATTTTACATCCAGAAGCACCAAGAACATAATTAATATTTAAATTATTTAAAAATGATTCGGATTTAATAAAATCATAATTATTTAATTGTTCTTTTGATAATTTAAAAGCATCAAAGAATTTATAATTAATAATATTTAATTTATTCATTTGATTAATCATGTATAATTTTTTATCACTTCTATTTTTTAAATTAATAATTATTATATCAATTATATTATTGTAATTGTGACAATTATTTAAATTAATCGATGTTCTAATATTGATAATTTTATTAAAATTAATATTATCAAAATATCGGTGAATTTTATTATTTATAATTAATTTTGTATTTATTATTTTATTTTCAATAGATTTATAAAAAGTAATTTTAAGTAATTTATTAAATATAAATAGGTTTAAATTAATCATTAAATTATTTTTAAAATAATAAGGATTCAAGAATCCAATTTGTTTCAAACTATTTGTATCTAATATTAATATATTTAAATCATTATATTTATCAAATATTACTGAGTTTTCAAGATTATTTTGTATATCTTCAATATTAAGACTTTCATCTTCAATATTTGTAATAATAAAAAAATAATTAGTATTTATTTTATTTATTAATTGATTAAATGAATATATATTTATTTTGTATTCATTTTTATTTTCATTATCATCAGTACTAAAATCATCTATATCACTTATGCTATCATTATCATTTTCATCATTTTCATCATTTTCATTATTATCGTTATTGTATTCTATTTTTAAGATTTCTTTTTTTAAATTATATGTAATATATTTAATAGTATTATTTGATTCAATTATATTGAATAAATGACAATAATTAAAATATTTTGATTCTACTATTTCACTAAATATTAAAAATTTTGTTAAAACATTTTTATTGTATATTAAATCTTGAAAATGATAATTATTTATATAATTTATATTTACATAAGATAATATATTTTGGTCAATATCAGACGACTTATCGATAAGTCTATTTAATTTTAATAAATCATATATTTTTTTATAATCATTGTCAAATATTTTTAAATTTAATAAAATAAAATTTTTATTATTTATATATAAATTATTTTCATAAATAAAATGATATATTTCTGTATCTATATTTATAATATTAAAATTATTATTTTTTATAATAAAAATTAAATCATGAAAATTATATTTATTATATATGTCTTCTAATATAATAATAAAATTATTATTATTTACATAATTAATATTTATTTTATCGTCGTCATCGTATTGTATTTTACATATATTATCATTTTTTAAATAAAATTCAATAATATAATTACTATAAAAATAATATTTTTTAAATATTTTTTGATAATATTCAATTATATCAACATTATAAATTTGTATAATAAATACTAATTTATTAATAATTTTCATTTTATTAATATTAATTAATTCATCAGAAATAGTTTTAAATTTACTATTATTTATTATAAAATTATTATAAATTTGTTGATATTGATCAAAATATTTTATATAATAATTATTATTATACTTTAATAAATTTATATTTTTATTGTATTTAATATAGTTGGTATCATTGTTATTGTCATTGTCATTGTCTTTGTCATTATTATTTATATTTATAATTGATTCTTTATCAAAAAAATATGAAAATATATAATCATTAAAATAATAATCAGTATATAATGTATATTTATCATTCAATTTTATTAATTTTTTATCATTTATTTTAAATAAATGAAAATTATAAGATATTATATTATTTTCAAAATTATTAGATGATAAAATATTATTGTTAATAATTATATTATCCATGTTTAAATATTTTTTATTAAAATCATTCACATATAAAATCAAATTACTTGATATATAATTCCATATATAAGATATATAATTACTTGGTCCAATATAATAATCAGCATATAATCCAATACTTAATTCTAGATCTAAATAATTTATATCTTCAAATAGTTCATTTAATGTTAAAAATGAAAAATGATCTAAGAAAGTATGTAATTTCTTGTCATAATTTAATAAAATAATAATTGAATTTTGAAAATCAATATTAATTAGAGAATTTAAAATAAATTTTTCACCAATACTTTCGTCTAAATAGATAATAATTATTTTTTTTTTCAAATCTAAAAATAATAATTGTTTAAATATAGTATTTAATAATTTTTCATTTATTTTATCAAAAGTATGATATTTATAAATATCACTATTAAATTCTAATTTATTATTTATTATGAAATTTTCATTGTAATTAAGGTCATTTATATTTTTAATTATTTTTAAATTTAAATTTAAATTTTCATTGTATTCATAATATTTTTTTAAAAAACTATATTTATTCTTTTTTAAATATACTTCATATTTTTTATTTTCCAAATAAGATATAAGTTTTAATATATAATATAAGTTATTGTAATTATTAAGTTCAATATCAATATAAACTTTATTATAATTTTTATAAGTATCATAATTGGTGCAAAATATATTATTCAAATTATAAAATTTATAATTAATAAAGTATGTATTCATATTATCATCAATATATATCTTATTATTTATATTTAATTCATTTATATCATGTGTAATCAATGTATAAAAATTATAATTTCTTAATAATTCTTGTTTAATAAAAGTGTAATCTTTATGGAATATAATTGATGGATTTTTATCTATTATATTTTGTGGTTCACTGTTTTGATTATTTATAAATAAATAATAGTCATAATTTAAATTTATTAAAAGGTCATTAAGTTTATAAATATCAAAATCAGTATTAATTATTGTTATATCATTGGTTTTTATATTAGGATATATGTCTTTTCTATTTGTAAATAAATATATTTTTTCTTTATAATTTTTTATATTTTCAATATTAATTTTATTTGAATAATCAATAATAATTATACAATAATTATAATTAAAAATATAATACTTGTTTAAATACTCAGATAAATAATTAGAATTCATAGAATTATTCATAGAATTATTCATAGAATTATTCATAGAATTATTCATAGAATTATTCATAGAATTATTCATAGAATTATTAGAATTAATAATATTTGTAGGATTATTATGATGATAATGAGACATTATAATTAATTCATCATACTTTTTTAAGTGCATATTTTTTTCTTTATATACATTTAATTTAAAATCAGGATATTTTTTAAAAAAATGACTAATATTTGATATTCTATGTTCATTTTTACCAATAGTATTCCAGTGAATTTGTAATTGATTATTATTTAAATTTTTTAAATCATTATTAAAAAGTTTATAAATATTATTTTGAAACATTTAATTATAATTATAATTATAATTTATTATTTAAATTTGTTTTTTATTTAATAATATTATTTATTCTTATAATATATGCGAAATTTATTAGTAACAGGCGGATGTGGATTTATAGGATCAAATTTTATAAATTATTTTTTTCATAAACATAAAAATATAAATATTTATAATTTAGACGCAATGTATTATTGTGCGGATGAAATGAATATTCAAGAAGAAATTAGAAATTCTGAAAGATATAAATTAATTAAAGGGAATTTGTGTTCATTTGATTTATTGAATCATATATTAAGTATTTATCAGATAGATACAATCATTCATTTTGCTGCACAATCACATGTACAAGATTCATTTACAGATTCATTTAAATATACAAATGATAATATATTAGGTACACATACATTACTTGAAGCGTCAAGATTATATGGTAAAATAACTAAATTTATTCATATATCTACAGATGAAGTATATGGTGAATCATTGTTTTCAGAAGACGAAGAGAAGAAAAACGAACAATCAATTTTATGTCCAACAAATCCTTATGCGGCAACAAAAGCTGCAGCAGAATTAATAGCAGGATCATATAGAATATCTTTTAATCTTCCAATTATAATAACAAGAGGAAATAATGTTTATGGTAAGAATCAATATCCAGAAAAATTAGTACCAAGGTTTATTGAGTTATTAAAAGAAGATAAAAAGGTAACAATCCAAGGTGATGGAAGTAATGTCAGAGCATTTTTACATGCAATAGATGTAGCAAGTGCTTTAGACCATATATTAGAAAAGGGTAAAATTGGTGAAATTTATAATATTGGTAGTGATGATGATAAAGAATATACAGTTTTAGAAATAGCACAAATTTTAATTAAGTTAATTAAAAATACAGATAATTATAATGAATGGATTGAATACATTGATGATAGACCATTTAATGATAAAAGATATTATATCAGTAATGAAAAAGTAAAGAGGTTGGGATGGGAAATTAAGAAAGATTTTATAGAAGGTATAAAAGAATTAATTTAATTTAACTTATATTTATCATATATAAATCTTCAAATTTATATATTATTAATTATGTTATAATTAAAATAATAAAAATCTAATTTATAATATTCATTTATTTTTTTTAATGAATTATTTGTTAAATATTTCATATAATTCGTATTTTCTTTTGTATTTGTTTTTTTACAAAAATTTTTAAAATTGGGAAATCCTAATTTATCCATTTGTTCATTTAATGCTTCACATTTTATAATAATTATATTTTCATTTACTTCATTGTTATTATTTATTACAAATTTATATTGTTGTAATTTATGATTATCGTATAAATGTTCAGAATCTAAATATTTTATAATTATTTGTTCTATTTCTTCTTTTGTATTATTTTTATTTGCTATTTTCAGATAAAATATATCAGACATTATTCTATTATATGGATTCCTCACAACTGTTAATATTTTAATATTATCAAAATTAATATTAAAATAATTTTGATTATTATAACATTCTTGATATGTCATATGTTGTAATGAATGATTATTAATTGTTATATTTAAATTATTAGACAATAGATTATTAATCTTTGGTTTTTTTTTTAAATATTGTAAGAAAAAATTTTCAATATTACTTCCACCTGTTTTGGGGATATGAATAAATAATAAATTAAAATCTTCAAAATAAGGCATTATATTAATAAAATATATTTAAAATAATTGTGATACAAATATTGATAATTTAATAATTTAATAATTTAATAATTTATGGCAATTTAATATCAAAATATTTTATTTACATTTATTCTATTACTAATATTTAATAATTAATTTGGTATAACCATCCATTTGGTATTTTTATTATTTTACATATTTTTATTGAATAATTATATTTTGAAAATTATTTAATAATAATTCAATATTGTCTTCTGATGATTTTTATTATATGTCATATATATTGTTATATTTTCTCTGATAAAAATATTTAAATTGAACTTAATATATATTTGAATAATATAAAAAAAATCTATCTAAATCTCTCCAAAAACTCATAATATTACCAGTAAAATTGTTATTTCAAAATTAATAATGATTTATTCATCATTATTATTTAAAATTATATTTTTAGGTTAAAAATACCATGTATAATATAATTTTTAATAATATTAACAATTATATAAATATAAAAAACTTATTGATAAAATAATTAATTTATCAATATTATAGGTATTAAGTGGCCGCAAAAAAACAATATATGTATAAAAATAAATATTATTATATCAATCTTTTTATAATTTAAATTTATGATTTTATTTTTCATTAATTAAAATTAATAAATAAGTCACAAACTATTTAACAACTATAACAAATATAAAAATTATAACAAATATAACAATTATATATTAAATATTTATAAATTATTCATCTATCATTTCTGTAATTTTTTTTAATATTTTCATTTTGTTCATTATTATAATGTAATCTTTTAAATTTATTGCTTTTGATTTTCAACCTTTTTTGAAATTCGTGTGATGTATAAGATATTTCATTTTCTACATATTGCTCTAATTTAACATTTGTATTAACATTTGTATTAACATTTGTATTAACATTTGTATTAACATTTGTATTAAGAATAGTAGAATCTCCCCAAAAATCTATATTATTTAATGTTAAATTATTACATGAATTATTAACTATCATTATATATCTATATAGATATAAATAAAAATAAATAAACAAAAGAATAAATAAATTAAAATCTTCAAAATAAGGATTACAAGTTAAATCATGAACAGAATCAATATACGATAACAAATTAATTGTTTCTTTTATCATTCGGTAAAACTTCATCTTCAGCTGGTAATCATTGGCCGGCAGAATTATATTTAAAATAATTGTAATAAAAATATATATAAAAATGTTAAAAAATGTTCTTAAATCAAATAAATATAAAGACCGTGATCATACTAAGATGAATCATGAAGAATATCAATATTTGAACTTAACAAATGATATTTTAAAAGAAGGTACAAAAGAAAAAGGACGTAATGGATTTACAAAATGTATTTATGGAAGTGCAGCACATTTTTCATTAGAAGATGGTAAAATACCTATATTAACAACAAAAAAAACAGCATGGAAGACATGTTTAAAAGAATTATTATGGTTTATTAAAGGACAAACAGATAATAAAATACTTAATGAACAAAAAGTACATATTTGGGATGGAAATTCAACACCAGAGTTTATGGAATCTCGAGGATTAACAAATTATGAAGAAGGAGATTTAGGACCTTTGTACGGTTTCCAATGGCGCAATTTTAATGCTGATTATCAAGGATGTAGTCATGATTATCAAGATAGTGGTGTCGATCAATTACAAAATGTAATAGAATGTTTAAAAGATCCAGATCAGAGAACATCACGGAGACTTGTTATAACAGCATGGAATCCATGTCAAATGGATGAAGGTGTTTTACCACCATGTCATGTATTATTTCAATTTAATGTTATAGACGGAAATAAATTAAGTTGTAGTTTATATCAACGTTCAAATGATATTTCACTTGGGACACCATTTAATATAGCGTCCTATTCATTTTTAACACATTTAATAGCAAAACATTGTGATTTAGAACCTTATGAATTTATTCATTATATGGGTAATTGTCATATTTATGAAGAGCATTTAGATATTATTAAAGAACAACTTACAAGAGAACCATATGATTTTCCAACATTAACAATATTAAATAAAAGAGAAAATATTAATGATTATACAATAGACGATTTTAAGATAAATGATTATAATCATCATGATCAAATAAAGATGAAAATGGTTGCTTAAAAAAATAAAAATTATTATTTTTTTTAAATTTTATAAAAATAATAATCGTATTTTTTATTGTTTTATTTTATTATATTTATTATATAATGAAATTTTTAGTATATGGAACAAAAGGATGGATAGGTGGAAAAGTTTATAAATATCTTAAAGATAATGATTATGAAGTTGAAGAAGGAAATTCAAGAGTTGAAAATATCGAACAAGTAGAAAAAGAAATTATAGAAAAAAACCCAACACATATAATTTCTCTAATTGGAAGAACACATGGAACATATGAAGGCGAATATATTGGAACAATTGACTTTTTAGAAAAACCAGGAAAAGTATTCGAAAATGTTCGTGATAATTTATTTTCACCAATGGTATTAGGTATATTAGCTAAAAAACATAATTTCCATTTTACTTATTTGGGTACAGGATGTATTTTTCAATTTGATGAAAATCATCCATTTGGTAAAGAAGAAGAAGGATTTACAGAAGATTCTAAACCTAACTTTTTTGGTTCATCGTATTCAATTGTAAAAGGTTTTACAGATCAATTAATGCATTTAATTGATGATAGTGTATTAAATGTTAGAATACGTATGCCAATTACGGATGAATTTAACAAACGTAATTTTATTACAAAAATTACTACATATGAAAAAGTATGTTCAGTACCAAATTCAATGACTGTATTAAATGAATTAATTCCATTAATGATTAAGATGGCTATTAGTGATGTAAGAGGGTCAGTAAATCTAACAAATCCAGGATTAATATCACATAATGAGATTTTAGAAATGTATAAAGAAATAGTAGATCCAGATTTTACATGGAAAAATTTTACAATTGATGAACAAAATGCTATTTTAGCATCAGGACGTTCTAATAATTATTTAAATACAGAAAAATTAGAAAGTTTATTTCCAGATGTTAAAAATATCAAAGATAGTGTTCGAGAAATATTAATTCAAATGAAAGAAAATAAAGATAAAGAAGAATAAATATTTATTACGTATTATAATTATGTATTTTATATACATTATTTCTTTAATGGTTTTAAGTTATTAAATGCTATATTAACATCATGAAACATTGCTTCCAATATTAATGAATCAACCTCATTTTTAGTTATTTCTTCCTGTGTAACAAATTTCGTTGAAATAAATCTAAAATTTTCAAGAATATCATCTTCATATCCTAAGTGTATTGCTATAATCAATGGATAATTCATATATGCATTGCGCAATGATTTAGATATTGCTAATTCAAGGAGTCTTTTATTTTTATGAGGTGAAAAATTATTTAGGCCTCTACAATTCTTTTTTAAGAATTTACTTTTGTTATGAGTTTTCAAGACAGACATATTAATTTATTATTTTTAAGTTACAAATATTTATTAACTAATATTATTTTTATTTAATAACTATCGATTTTTATTTTATCAAGTAATTATATAAAAATCAATTTTTATTAGTATTCTTTCTTCTTGATAAATAATTTAGTCTTTCTTTATTATTTATCACATTATAAGAAATTTTATAAATATTTGTAGAACCATTAACATCTCTATTCAAATAACCGCATTCATTTTTACAACAAATCACTCCATGAATTAAAACATTACGATTTTACTGAATTATTAGATTTACCAATAACTTCATAAGCATTACATGCTAACCAACCATGTTTATCCTTAATTTCATCCTTTATTAAAGGAGGTAAATTAACATTTTTACGTACATTATTAATGAAATCATCATCAATTTCTTGCATAATATGGATACAAACATCCAACTTTGAATTTATTGGAAAATAAATAACCTTATCACCAACTCTATTTGGTTGATGTTTTAAAAGATCAGGATGTACTATTGTTGTTAAACTATCTTTATCAAGCTCTTCTAATCCACTTAAAGTGATCGTAAAAGGAACTTTTGGATTAATTAAAATAGTTCCTTTTATTATGAAATGATTTCCAAATTCATCATCTACTCTGTTAAGCTCATATGTATTATCATGGTCTTGAATAGTTGGCTTGGGTACTGAATCTGTCATTGTTGATAAATGGCTATAATATTTTTAACTTTAATAGTTTCAATTTTTTTATATTATCAATAATAAAAATTGATTTCATTTTATTTTATTACTTTTATTTATAAATTTTTTATTTATAAAATTTTATTTTATCAAGTAATTATATAAATGCATCACCAAATATTATCACAATTAGATAATTTATTAAATACAAAAGAAAATAATCGAAGATTGATTATATTAATTGAAAAATTATTTGTATCATTTAGGAATATATCAGATGCTTTAAGAAATAATGAATGTTCATGTACAACAATTGGGACACATAATAGTTTTGGCGAAAGCCAATTAGATATTGATATTAGAACAGATGAGATGATATTTAACGCATTAAAAGAATCAAATGTAGTACATATTGGGTCATCAGAAGAATCACCAACAGAAATAGATTGTTTAGAAGTAAATAAATGGAATCTTAAAGAAGATGAAGGATTTTCAATGGGTTTTGACCCACTTGATGGTTCAAGTATAGTTGGATGTAATTTTGCGATAGGTACAATATGTGGAATATGGTCTGGAAAAGGATTAATTGGACAAAAATGTAAAGATTTAGTATGTTCAATAATGGTTATTTATGGACCCAAAACAATAATAGTATTATCATTTAATGATACTATTACAAGAGATAAACAAAAGAAATGTATAGAAATAACAATGAGTGAAAATGGATGGTATATGACAAATCCTTCTTTTTTGATTGATAAAAAAGAAAAATATTATTCTCCAGGTAATTTAGCCGCAACAGTGGAAAATACTGATTATAAAAGAGTTCATGATTTTTGGTTAGATAATAAATATAAATTGCGTTATAGTGGAGGATTAGTTCCCGATGTTTATCATATATTGATTAAAAAAACTGGTGTATTTACAAATTTTTCAAGTGATAAACATAAAGCTAAACTTAGATTAATATATGAAATTCTTCCAATAGGATTAATAATTGAATCTGCTGGTGGTAAAAGTTTTATTTGTAATGAAAATGAATTGCATGACGAAATATCAAGTGATAAAGTAATTGATAATTTAGAAGAAAGAGTAAATGTATGTTATGGTAGTATTGATGAAGTTAAAAAATTTATCAATATATATTATAATAAAGAAAATGTGACTAATTTGAATTATCCATAAAAAATCTTCAAAATATGTAATTATTAGTTATTAGTTATTAGTTATTAATTGTGTAATAAACTTTTTAATCCTTTTTTAGCACCAATATTAAGATGTATTACATCTTGATTATCTTCATCTTCAGGATTAAGTCTAATATGAATATATTTTTCAATAATTGGTAATTTAAATTCTTTACTTAATGGTATATTATTATTAATTCTTAATGAATGTGGATTAATTCCGCATCCTATTTCTAATATAATTAAATTCTTTTTTTTATCATTAATCTCTTTTAACCAATTCATCATTCTTTTTTTAGCAAAATTATATGGTTTTTCATAAAAATCATAATCACCAAACATGCTTACATTTGGTCTTAATATTTTATCACAATTTGGACACTTTGGTAAATTCCATGCTACAAATGTTTCACTATTAAATGGAGGAAATGGTATTTTTGATGCATCAATTGCACCATTATGTAATGTACATTTTTTATCCATACATTGATACATTTTCATACTACCATGTGCCTCAAATATTTTATCTTTATCAAAACCAGCTCTTTCAAAATAATTATCAATATTTGATGTACAAATAAAATAATTATTATTTATATTTTTCATAAAATTCAATAATGTATAATAACCTTCATGTGGTTTATTTTCAGTCATCATTTTATAAAAATTAGCTTTAAATCCCCATGCTAATTCAGGATAATTTTTCCACATATCTAAGCTTGATATTTCACTATATCTATACATTTCATTTCCTACTTTAATAGACTTTTCCCAAATACCATTATTGCCTCTATATGTAAATATACCTGAATCAACACTCATTCCAGCACCCGCTACTACTAATATAGCATCGCTATTTTGTATTGCTTTTTTACATTCTTTTAATTTATTTGTTGGCATTTTTCTTTATATTATTAAAAAGTATTTAAATCTATTTTTTTTAAAAATATACTAATGTATTCGTAGTTTGAAATAATGATGGAAAATTTATACAAATAGTATGTTATTTTTCCATAAATTATTTATAAATATTAATTTTAAATAATTTTAAATTAAAAAATATTAGATTGAATTAATCATAATCAAGATATTTTTCTCCAAAAGTTTTATGAAAATAATCACAATCAAATTCTTTATGTTCTCTAAAAATTTTAGATTTACAAGTTTCATCACAAAATTTTACTGGACATTTTTCACATTTTAATTTAGGACTTTTTGAACAACAAAAAGAGCATACTTCAAATAAATTTCGTTGACAATGTTTTTTATGAATTTTCCAACAAATTTTTTGACATTCTTTGTTACAAAAATAAACTGATTTACATTTACTACATCTAAATTGTGCATTTTTATTAGGACATCCTAGACACCAACTATCATACGTTGGTACAAAATTAAAAACTTTTAATTCATCATCAGGATTATTATTTGTATCAAATTTATATGCAAAATTATTATTTGTAATATAGCAATTATTATATAATTTTATTTTTTTTTCATTACTAAAAACATTCATTTTTAAATAAATATATTATTTTTATTATATGTATATATTTATTACTAAGTTATAATTCAATTTTTATTTTTGTTTTGATTTTATGTATCCTTTTTATTAATTTATTACAGCCATATTATATATTACATAATTTCATCTATTAATGCATATTTTAAACATTTATCACTATTTAGCCATAAATCATGTTTAAGTAAATCATTTAATTGTTTTCTTGGAATTTTTGTATGTTCAATATAAATACTTTTGATTCTATCCATAAAATCTGTTAAATTTTCCATTTCATCTTCAATTTCACACATTTTACCCCAACATCCACTACTTAATTGATGAATTAACATATATGAATTTTTTCTAATAAATTTTTTCTCACATACAACAGATATTAAAGTACCAGCTGAAGCAGCACATCCTTCAATAATACTATAAATGGGGACTTGACATGCTTCAATAATGTCAATAGCGTTAAATGCAGAAAATACACATCCTCCGTATGAATTAATATGTAAATAAATAGGAATTGGATCAATTTTCATTTTAAATGATAAAGCAATATTTTCTTCTTCAATTTCATTAATTAGTGATATTAGTTCATAAATTGTATCACGATTTACTTCACTATAAAAGTAAATATGATTTGCTTCACGTTCAATCTTTTTATTTTTTTCTTTAACACCAGAAGAAGCTGCTGAAGCACCAAATGTTTCTAAAAGATTAGATACATCAATTTCTTCATCAGTTTCTTCTGTACTTCCTTTAATTTTTTTATTTTTAATATTTTTAATATTATAATCTAAATATTTTCGTTTTTTTGATTCCATTTCATACATTGTAATTATAATTATAATGTATATTTTAAGTATAAATAAAATATTTTATTAATAATTTTCATCATTGTTAAAAATTATATATTAAAAAATAATTGAATATACAGCTTAAAATCATAATATCATAATATTATAATATCAATGAGTGCAAGAAAATTAAAAAGAATAATAAATGAAATTAAGGAATTGGAAAATTCGAAAGATATATTAAAACAAAGTGGAATCTATTTTAATTATGATGATACAAATGTTACTAACATTAATGTAATGTTTATAGGAAAAGAAGGAACGCCATATGAACATGGATTTTATTTTTTTGATTTAACATATCCAGATAATTATCCAATGACGCCTCCTGTAATGAAATATAATACACAGGGAAGTTTATTTGATAGAAATAAACAATTTGTTAAAATAAGATTTAATCCAAATTTATATACAAATGGTAAAGTTTGTCTTTCTATGTTAAATACGTGGAAAGGACCAGGATGGGTGCCAACAAATACAGTATCAAATATACTTGTTGCTATACAAGCATTAGTATTTAACGAAGAGCCATTAAGGAATGAGCCTGGATTTGAAACATCAGATAAAAAAATTATAGATTGTTATACAGATGTAATTAAATTTGCTAATTTTAAAGTAGCATTAATAGATCAAATTAATAGCCAAAATGAAAATGTTATTATATTTAAAGAAAATATACTTGATTATTATAAGATAAATATAGATAAATATAATGAAAGCATAGATAATTTATGTAAAAATGAAAATGTAGAAGTTAGAGCATCTGCATATGGTATGAATGTATTTCTAAATTATGAAGAATTAAAAAAATATTACGAAATATTTAAATTAAAAATATCTAATGAAGAATATCTAATGAAGAATATCTAATGAAGAATATCTGATGGAGAACATATAATGAAGAACATATAATGAAGAACATATAATGAAGAACATATAATGAATAAAATTAAATTTATTATTATTTTAATAAATAAACTATTTTTAAATTATAAAAATTTGATATAATATCATATGTGTAAATAATTAACAAACTATCAATTAACTATATAGATAGAATATCTATTAATTTATATAAACAATTATTTAATATTTTTATAATCATATATAATATGATTATAAAAGATACTCATTTTATATTTTATTTATTTTTAATTGTTTTTATTTTCAGTTATGTTAATTCTTTAATGAATATAACTGAAAAATATACGGGATTAAAAACAAAGTATTTTTTTAATAATTTAGATAAATATAATTACAAATATAATGATGCTAAAAATATAACATTTTGCGAGAATAAAGATTGTAAAACTAAAAATTATAAATATCATTTTAATAAAATACCTTCTGTAAAACTTGTTAAAGACAAGGTTTCTACATCATCAATCCTTCAAAAAAATCATATTCCTGTACCTTCTTTTGTAGTTATTAATGTAGTAGATAATTTAAATAAAATATTAAATATTTTAGAAACAAATAAAATTATGTATCCTTTTATTATTAAACCTATTAATGGTACATTTGGGATTGATGTTCAGAAAATTGATACATATGATGAATTTATTACATTTCTTGATATATTTAAAAAAAAAGGTTATCAAACTATGATGATAGAAAATTTTATAGAAGGAAGTGTATATCGTATTTTTGTTTTTAATAATAAAAATATAGATGTAATTAAAAGAGATAAACCATTTATTATTGGAAATGGATATGATAATGTTGAATCTTTAATTAATAAAAGAAATAAAGAAATGGAAGAAAATGGTCTTTTTAGAACTAAGAATTTAAGTTTAAATTATATGGAAAAACAAGGTTATACATTAAATGATATTTTACCATCTAATAAAAAATTATATATAACGAATGTTATTAATATGCATAATGGTGCTGTGTTAGAAAGAATAAAAATTTCTTCAATACCTATAAAAAATCTTGATTTATTTTTAAAAGTAGGACAAATATTAGATATTAATTGTTATGGGTTAGATTATATATCTAACGATATATCCAAGGAATTTATACCAAATAAAGATGTTATTTTAGAAGTAAATGGAACCCCTGATACAGAAATTCATACAAAAATAGATAATCATGGAGATATGTTTTTTAATGATATTGTAAAGAATATATTTTAATATAATATAATCACGCAATCACTTAATAACAAATTATTTTTTTATTATATTATTTATTAATAATTATTAAATAAATTTAAATAATTATTTTAGCAAAAAATAACTTACTATTTTTTAACAGTAAATTTTCATAACGGGTCTAACGCAAAAAGAATTAATATAAGAGATATTTCACAAGAAAATTTAGATTTATTTATAAAAGATCATTAATTAATTAGATTATAGTATAGGTAGTGTAAATTATATGAATTATGATATAAAAATTCAATATTATAAAAATAAAGGACATATTATAAGAGGGATTCGAACGGTTATTTTACACCCTTGAAGATTTAAAACGCCGTTTTAACTAACAAGGGTTTGGGTCTGAACCCGGTAAAATCAATAGTAAGGAGTTTCACCCTACGATGGTCCAACTGTAAATCCAACTTAAGTATCAGCGACCCACTTCCTTAATCGCATACAGGTTTATTTACTTTATTGGTGGAGGACGAAATGAGTAGGTATTTGATATACGATTCTTTTTGCTTTTATCGCTCACGCACATCACCTAAATCCAGTAAAACAGGAGAAGCAACCCCATTATTCTTCATTATTGCTTACTATGATTAGTAGTATTCCTTTATATAGTTTGTAATATAATAACAGGCGTTTTAAATCTTCAAGGGTGTAATTTATTATTTAATAATATTATAAATGTATTACAAAATAATTAAATTATAATTATTTAATAATATTATAAATGTATTACAAAATAATTAAATTATAATTATTTAATAATATTATAAATGTATTACAAAATAATTAAATTATAATTATTTAATAATATTATAAATGTATTACAAAATAATTAAATTATAATTATTTAATAATATTATAAATGTATTACAAAATA
>Ga0209151_1000135_pt1 | contig 68088 bp, 67 predicted proteins | sample SaaInlV_DNA_165m_FD_184688 | JGI IMG/M metagenome (GOLD analysis project Ga0209151, IMG submission 184688) | Marine microbial communities from expanding oxygen minimum zones in the Saanich Inlet - SI075_LV_DNA_165m (SPAdes) (version 2) | ecosystem: Environmental > Aquatic > Marine > Unclassified...
ATTTGCTAATCTACAAGTTAGGAAGTTACCCCAAAAGTGGTGCGCAATGTACGTAAGACTTATATGGATGTTGGTCTGCGGTATGATACTCATGCCTTATACAAGTTTTGCCGATGGCAATGATCCGACTCAACCTTATCATATGATTAATATTAATCCTGATTACTCTGGATTGTTTGATGAAGAGGTAGAGAGTGATACAGAGATTGTGCTACAAGCCATAATGAACAATAAAAACAAGAATGTCGCCATTATAAATAACATCATGGTGCATGAGGGAGATGAGTTGAAGGGGTATAAAATAAAAAAAATTAATGCAGATAATGTATTAGTTGAAAGTGAGACACAAAAATTAGAACTTAAAATTAGCATGGTAGCAAAGATAAAGGATTAACCATGAAAATAATAAAATATATCACGATGATCGGAATCCTTTTTATTTTTGGCTGTCAAAATATATCTGGGGAAAAATCGACTACCCTTGATCACATAAAAAAAGATATTGTTCAGGGTGCTCGAGGGAATTATGTTCTAAATGATCAAAAGCCACTGCCGAAATTTGTACGTGATACATTATATGCCTCGGAAATATTTTCTGTAGATAATGCTATACAAAAAGTAGTCTTGCCGAAGCAAAAAAAATTGATGTAATAGCGGATAATGTTAATGTGGGTCCATTTTTCCAAGGACTAGTAGAGGGTACAACAATCAATGTAGTAGTAAGTCCACATGCATCTGGAACTATTAGTCTGAAACTTAAGAATGTAACTATTAGTCAAGTTTTTGAGGCAGTATATAGCTTGTATGGTTATGAAATGGAAACGATAGCCAATGACACAATAAAAATTAATCCAGCAGCATTGCAGACGCGGATGTTTTCAGTTAACTATATCGATATGAAGCGCTCAGGGACGTCGCAGACACGAGTAAATTCATCAGGGCTTGATGGAGTTAATGAGTCCTCGTCAGATGATAGTTCTTCTGAGTCTGAAGATAGTAGTAATGATTCTTCCGGTCTCAACAGTAAAGTTACTACATCAGTTGAATCAGATTTTTGGAGTGAAATAAATCATACCGTTACGAAAATTGTGGGTGGTGCTGAGGGGCGGAGTGTGGTTGTGAGCCCGATGACCAGCATGGTTACCGTAACGGCCATGCCGAATGAGTTAAGTAAAGTAGGGCAGTATTTGAAAAAATCAGTTGGCACGCTGCAGAGACAAGTAATACTGGAAGCTAAAATACTTGAAGTTGAATTAAATGATTCGTATCGAGCAGGTATTAATTGGGCGCAGATAGGGAGAACTTTTGCAGCGACTCAAATTGGAGGTAATATTAATAATGCTGCTAATATAGCAACCTCTTTGCCTGTATCAGTCCCTACTACTGCAACAGCCAACCCTACTCAAGTAGATTTGTCCACCCTAAATCCATTAACAGCATTGCCTGCACAAGCAGGGGCATTTGGAGGGGTGCTAAACCTAGGTGTTAATTATGGAAAATTTACCGCATTCTTAGAAATGTTAGCTAATCAGGGTAATGTTCAGGTGTTGTCTAGTCCTAGGGTTTCAACAATGAACAACCAAAAGGCGTTGATAAAGGTTGGCACTGATGAGTTTTTTGTTACTGGTGTTACGACTAGTACCACTACTGGCACAGGTGGGGCAACTACATCCTCACCGACAATCAAATTTAATTCTTTCTTCTCTGGAATAGCATTAGATGTTACGCCGCATATAGATGATAAAGATAATGTTACGTTGCATATTCATCCAACTGTAAGTTTGGTTACAGAAGTTACAAAAACTGTAACATTAAATAGTGGTAACCAGACGTTCCCATTGGCACAAAGTACTATTCGTGAATCTGATAGCATAGTGCATGCTAAAAGTGGTGAATTAGTAGTGATTGGAGGAATGATGCAAGATAAAATGGCTGAGGTTGTATCTGGGGTCCCATATTTAATGGACTTACCATTTATTGGCAAATTATTTCGACATACTAGACAGCAGGCAACAAAAAGCGAGTTAGTTATTCTGTTGCGACCAGTGGTTATTACTGAAGATCAGTGGAATAAAGAATTAGAAAAAACCTATGATTCATTTGGTCAATTAGATCGTGGGTTTCACTTGGGTAATAATATAGAAATGTTTGGTATGATGGCGGAGCACTAAAACAATGAACAAGTTGTTGCTGATGGGATTGTTATTGATACAGGCAAGTTTTGCTTGGTCCTCTAATGTTGATATTCAACGAACACCATTAAGTGAGCGAGAGCATTCTGCAGTATTATATCATAGGGCCTTATCATTATTTAAAGAAGGTAGTGATATTGAAAGTAGCGTTATATTTCATCAGGTCTTAGATCGTGACCCAGGGTTTACTCCTGCCCGCATTGCATTGATTAAAATTTTCAAAAAAATTGGTTGGGAGCGGGAAGTTAATGATTTGCTAGATGATGGTTTGAAAAGTAGCCCAGAAAATAAAGAATTATTACTTGAGCAAGTCGAAATATTTTTATCAAGTAATAACGATGAAAAAGCGTTGTCATCATTGCTGAAAATTAAAGAGGAAGATAAAGACCAGCGATATAAAACATTATTGGCTGTAACTTATTTTGATTTGGGACTCTATGAGCTTGCACAACAAAGTTATATTAAATTGTTACATGTTGATTCGAATAACATGAAGTGGTGGTTGGGATTAGGTTTAGCATCAGAGGCATTGGGTAGTAATAAGCAAGCATTAAATTCATATTATAAAATTTTAAAAACTGGTGGGCTTGAGCATTCAGTAATGAAGTATGTGGAAGCAAAAGTACAAATCCTAACAAATTCAGGATGATAAGCACAGATGCCAAGAGCTGAAAAAATAAAAATTGGTGATTTGTTTCTAGATAATGGCTCTATAACTGAAGCTCAGTTGAAGCAAGCATTAGTACATCAAAAGATAAATGGTGGCAAGTTGGGTGCAATATTGGTCCAGCTGAATATTGCTACCGAGAGACAGTTTGCAGAAACCTTGTCTGTTCAGTTGAAAATACCATTTATTGAGCTAGAATTTTACGACATAAAACCCGAGGTTGTTCGTCAGATACCTGAGAAAATTGCCAGGCATCATCGCTTGTTATTGCTTTCAAAAGAAAAGCGAGACAATTTGGTCGCCATGGCAGATCCAACAGATCTTGTGGCCTTAGATGAAGCTTCAAGAGTTCTTGGTGGAACAATTAAAATGGCTGCGGTCTGTGAGTCAGATTTATTAAATATATTAGACCAAGTTTATCGCCGTACAGAGGATATTGTTTCTTTTGCAAAAGAATTACAAGAAGAAATTGGAACGGGATCATTTGAAGAGCTTGAGGAGGAGCTACAGGGTGGAGATAAAGATGCTCCGGTAGCTAAGCTTTTAGATTCTATTTTCACAGATGCGGTCCAAATTCGTGCGTCTGATATTCATATAGAGCCAGATTATAATGTTGTTAGGATTCGGTTGCGAGTTGATGGTGTTTTACAAGAAGACATAATTGATGGACTTGGAATTATTGGTCCCTTAGTTTTACGGTTGAAGCTAATGGCAAAACTTGATATTTCAGAAAAGCGTTTACCTCAAGATGGCAGATTTCAGATAAAATCTAGTGGTCATCGATTGGATGTAAGGATCTCAACGATACCTTTGCAAAATGGTGAAGGTGTGGTAATGAGATTGTTAGATCAAACTGAAGGTATCTTACAGTTAGATAAAATTGGCTTGCCAGATAATATCGTGGAAAGACTTAGGTTTTCTATTACTAGGCCAAGTGGGTTGGTTTTGGTAACGGGGCCAACAGGAAGCGGCAAAACCACAACATTGTATGCCTGTTTGACAGAGTTGAATTCGAAAGAAAAGAAAATTTTAACTATTGAGGACCCAATTGAATATGTGTTACCTAGAGTAAATCAAATTCAAGTTCAAGCCAATATTAATCTAACCTTTTCAGCAGTGTTAAGAGCAGCTTTACGACAAGATCCGGATATTATCATGATAGGTGAAATGCGAGATGAGGAGACCGCTCGTATTGGTGTTAGAGCAGCAATGACTGGTCATTTAGTATTGTCAACCTTACATACTAATGATGCAATTAGTTCGGCAATACGCGTAATAGACATGGGAGTTGAGGGATATTTAGTAGCAAGTGCTCTGCGTGCAATAACAGCACAAAGATTAGTTAAAAAAGTGTGTGAGACTTGTCGAGAACCAGAGGCGCTCACTGATGAAGTAAAGAAAAAACTTAAAATGATTATTGGTAAAGTGGAGGATAGCTGGTTTTTATAATGGCAGAGGTTGTTCTAGGTGTTCTCAGCGTGGTTATAGTGGTCGTGTTGCTATACATGAACTATTTAGAAATAGATTTGGGGTTGGCTGAAGCATTGCGTGACTCTGATGGGAATTTGTTTAAAAAGAGAGCCTATGCACAGCCAGGATTTATTCCATTATCTTTTGCTGCTTTAGAGCGAGCCTTGCAAAAAGAAACCACGGTTGAGGAAGTGATTAGAATTTCTGGAGATGTCGGTGGCTCTGTTGATGAGGGTGTTGATTTTATTAGTCGTATCAACATATAAGGTATAATATATGCTGCACTTTGAATATAAAGGTAGAAATGATTCTGGCAAAGAAGTTAATGGAAAGCTGGATGCTGTTTCTAAAGAAGTAGCTATATCTATACTAAAACGTAACAATGTTATTCCAACTCAAATAAACGTGGTTGCTAAAAACGACAATTTGGCAGCAGTTATATCAGATAAATTAAATTTAAACCAACCATCACTAACGGATATGATTTTATTTAGCAAGCAAATGTATGCACTTTTAAAATCAGGGATCCCTATTATCAGGACTATGAAGATAGTAAGTGGTACAGTTAAAAATGAGCGTTTGGAATCAAGCCTTACAGATATGGTTTCTAGTCTTGAGGGTGGAGTAACATTAGGCCAATCTATGCGTAAGCACCCCAAAATTTTTCCTTCAATCATGCAGGCGTTAGTTGATGTCGGTGAGAATACTGGTAGCTTAGATTTGGTGTTCCAGAGAGTTGCTGAGCATTTGCAACGTGAGGATGTAACAAAAAAACAAGTAAAATCAGCAACAAGATATCCTATGATTGTGGTAATTGCTATTTCTGTAGCTATTGCTGTTATAAACATTGTAGTAGTGCCAGCATTTAAAAATTTCTTTGATCAGTTTCAGACTGAGTTACCATTGCCCACACGAATTCTAGTGGCATCATCAGATTTTATGGTTAACTACTGGTACCTGATATTAATTGTGCTCGTTGGGGGAATTGGATCCTGGTTATATTATATCAATACCGAACGTGGGGCTATGGTTTGGGGCAAGTATCAGTTGAAGCTGCCTTTGGTTGGGGTTTTAATTGAAAAATCAGTATTGTCACGTTTTGCACGTTCATTTTCTTTAACGTCAAGAACAGGTGTTCCATTACTAGATTCAATTAGCTTGATTGCTAATACGGCTGATAATGTATATGTCAGTAAAAATATTATGTTGATGAGATATAATATACAAAGGGGTGAAAGTCTTGCGACGGCAGCTTTACATACAGGAATGTTTCCGCCGCTAGTTATGCAAATGATTGCCATTGGCGAGGAAACCGGAGAAATAGATCGACTACTTGATGAAATCGCAGATTTTTATGAAGATGAGCTAGATTACGAGTTAAAACGCTTGGGTGAGGCGATTGAGCCCATACTTATAACATTTATTGCTGTGCTTGTGCTAATTCTAGCTTTAGGGGTATTTTTGCCAATGTGGGATCTCTCAAAGGTTGCTTTAGGAGGGCATTAGTATCGGTATACTAACATTCACAAGATGTGAATATGCTCATATGCACCCATTTTTCCCAAGAAGTGACCTATACTTGCTTTATAGGTCCGCTTGGTAACTTGATAAATTTGTAGGATGTGCAATCTTTAATAGTATGGTTCGGACTTTTTATAATATTAATAAAATTAGGTGAGCCACATGTATATGTATAAGAAACAACAACAGGGCTTTACACTTATTGAGCTAGTAATCGTAATCGTCCTAATTGGTATTTTAGCTGCGACGGCATTGCCGCGTTTTGCTGATTTAACTACTCAAGCTAGAACAGCTGCGTTCAGAGGGGTTGAAGGTGCCTTGGGTTCGGCTGTAAATATAGCACATGCTCAGTGGCTAGCTTCTGACAATCCTGCAACTATTACTTTAGAGAATGTTACAGTGCAAATGACAGCAAATGGTTGGCCTGAGGGCGGTGCTACAGCTGGTGTTGATAGTGTTGCAACAAGTGCTAAGTGTGTAGAATTGTGGAATGCTGTTTTAAGCAACCCACCGACAGTTGGAAATCCATGCGCAGGGACTTGTGAATATTTAGCAACAGGTGCATTAGCAGTTTGTACATTTGACGATCAGCAGGGAGTATCTGGTGGTAATAGACTGTCATACACCCTGACATCAGGCGGTATAGTTAGGTCTGCAACACCGTAAAAGAGTTTATGCTCACTGAACCCAGAGGCAGAGTTTTTGCCCCTGGGTTTTTTATTGCCCCTGGTAAATATTTGCCCATAGTATTAAGCTATGAGTATGAAAGGATTCACACTCATTGAGACAGTTTTAGTTATTTCCTTAATTGGTATTTTAGCTGTGATTGCAGCACCACGATTTGCTAATGTTTTAACTTTTAGCACCAATACATTCTTCGAAGAGACCCTCAACAGCGTCAGGTATGGCCAGCAATTGGCTGTAGGAATGGGATGTGATATTCAGGTTACTATCAGTCCAACAACTGTTGCTCTTAATGCTAGAGCAAATTGTTCGACAGGAAATTTTACACAAGCTATTCGTGATCCAGCTCTGGGAGCTTCTAGTTACTTGAAGACTGCACCAAGTGGGGTAACAATAAGCAATACTAATTTTCCAATATATTTTGATCCGCTTGGTCGGTCACATGATGTAGCTTCTGGCAATGTTAGTGATGCAAGTTTGACTATTGCCACTAGAACACTACAAGTGGTTGGGGAGACTGGCTTCACCTATGTTCCGTAACTCGCAAGCATTTACTTTAGTTGAAACTGTTATGGGAATAGTAATAATTTCTATAGCTATGACAGGAACTTTATTAGCATTTCAAATTGTAACTAGATCTAGTGCAGATCCAATGATATATCAGCAAGCAACCTCTATTGGTAAAAGTTATATAGAAGAGGTAGCATCTAGAAGTTATCCAACAATTTTACCATGCCCAGTACCACCAGTAGGTGGAAGGTCAGTTTATGAAAATATTTGTGATTATAATAATTTGACTGATATTGGGGCTCGAGATCAAAATGGTCAAGCAATTACAGGACTTGAAAACTACACCGTTAATGTGGCTTTTGATACAACAACTGCTGCGTTAGGCTTATTAACCCCAGGAACCCAGGTAATAAGGATAGATGTCACAGTATCACACACAAGCATCCCCAACCTTTTGTTCAGCACCTACAGAACGCAAAGGTAGACAAGGATTCTCTTTAATAGAGTTGGTAATAACTATTACTATTGTTAGCGCAATATCTGTTATGGCCATGGGGTTTTTATATTACCCAGTGCAGTCATATAGTGATATAGCAAGAAGAGCACAGCTAGTGTATACCGCAGAACAAGCTTTGCGACGTATGGAGCGTGATATAAGAAATTCTATACCAAACAGTTTGCGTGTGAAAAGCGTTGGTGGCATTCAGGCTATTGAGATGATAAATGTTGTTGAAGGTTTTCGTTATAGAAGAAGGAGCCCTGGAGGAAATGCGGCTGTGATATCATTTAATCAAGCCGATGTTTCATTTAACATATTTAATACCTTCCCTGCAGCCATGTTGGGTAATAATGGTTATCGAGCAATTGTATATAATATTGGTGCCGAAGGAGCTGGCTCTGATGCGCCAATATCAGGAGCTAATGTTTATGCTTCAGGATTATCAGCAGGACCATTTCCTCCAGTTAACACTCATGTTATTTCACCCGCAGCAACAACAATGACGCTAAGTAATGTTGGTAATGAGGGACAGGTGGTTTTTGCTCCTGGATTTCAATTTGGTATGGAGTCGCCACAGCAGCGAATTTTTTTTACTGATACACCAATTAGTTATGTTTGTAATTCAAGCACAGGATCTATAATTAGATATCAGGACTATACAATCCAACAAACTCAACCTTATGATAGTACCGTGGCTCCATTAAATACTACAAGTAGCGCGTTATTAGCAAATCAAGTGTCAGCTTGTAATTTCACCTATCAGCCTGGGACATCTAGACGTTCAGGAACCATTGGGATCCAGTTGACTATGATGGGAGGTAATGAACAGATCCGATTAATGCAGCAAATTGCAGTGAGTAATGCGCCATGAGATATACAGGTAAGAAACAAAAGGGAATGATGCTGTTTGTATCTATATTTATCCTGGTTGTTTTAGCTTTAATATCAACTTATGTCGTGAGCATCAGTGCAATGACGCGGCACCTGGAACAATTTGCAACTCAGGGGGTACGGGCATTCTTCACTGCTAGAAGTGGAATTGAGTGGGGACTTTTTCAGGTGACCAATAATCCTTTGGTGTGTCCGCCGACAACAACATTTAATTTAACTCAGGGTAGCTCTAATGGGTTCTCTGTACAGATTAGTTGCACAGTAACTAGTTATACTGAGGGGATTAATAATTTTAATTTATTCACCATTACCTCCTTTGCGGAACGCGGATCTTTTGGTGATGCAGACTATGTATCTCGGCGCTTAAGGGTTGTAACCACACTTAATTAATGTCACTTTTGTATACCAATAAAAGAACTATTGCCTTGGATAGGTATTATAATTTTACTGGAATTGTGTGATTTTATAAGTGTGCATGCAATGAAAACATTATCTAAATATTTTCTGGGATGTATCTTTTTATTGGTGCCAGGGTTATCTCTTGGTTTTTGCAGTATATCCTTCAATTCTGCCGTGCAAACACACTATCAAAATGGCTCGGTAACTTTCAGATGTGATGCTGAGCTGAAAGAAGAGCCAGATACTATCATAGAAACGATGAATGTTATCAATCCTAATAATAGCTGCATTAAAACCTGTGAAGATGATTTTTGCTCAGCATCTAATACATTATCATCTACTTTAAATATTGGTGGATTTGTTTATCAATCTGGTGGTGAAGATATTACTGTGGCCAATGATGATGATTTAGTGTTATCTGGGTCTACTAGAGATTATAAAAATATTACAGTAAAGAATAGTGGCGAGATAAATTTTGCCTCTGGCTCAGAAAATCCGGTCTATAGAATTGCAAAATTAGAAATACAAAATAGTGCAATATTAAAACTAGAGCCAGGAACGTACTGGGTAGAAGAAATGTTTGTAGGAAATGACGCTGATGTTGCAATAGAAGGCACATCTGGCGTCAACCTTATTGTGGAAAAAGAATTGAAGTTTGAAAACAGCTCTGAAGTAAATAAGGGGCATACAGCAGACAAGCTATTTATATATGCTTTTTCTGATGTAGAGCTAGATGCAAAAAGTGAAGTGGTGGCCTATATATATATTCAAAGGAAAATGTAGTTTTAAGGGATGAGGCTTTTGTAGAGGGTGCGATCTTAGCGAAAAATGTGGAATTAAAAACTAAAGCGGTTGTTAAGTATGATCCAAGTGGGGCTTTAAATATTGATTTAAGCAGAGTTTGTCAAAGTGCCAGCATAGATCATTTTCGTCTCAGTACTAATAATACAGGTGCATACTGTACACCACATACAGTGACTGTTTATGCAGAAAGTAGTAGCAACCAAAGCGTATCTTATACAGGTACTGCTGTTTTAGATACGGGGTCAGGGCGTGGTGATTGGACTAAAATATCAGGATCGGGTACTTTAAATGATGCTGGTGTTGATGACGGTGTTGCAATATATAGCTATGTTTCTGCAGACAATGGTGTCGCAAGTTTCCGTTTAGATTATATCGATGGCAGCAGTCCGATTAATATCTCTGTTTCAGATAATATTAACGCTAATATTACAGATGATGATAGTGAGGGATTAATATCTTTTGCCCCATATGCATTATGGCTTACTAACTCAGTAGTGTTAGATACAGAAAATGTTAACCAATATTCAGATACTATAGTTGCAGGCTCCACCAGCACGATGCATTTAACTGCATATGGTCAAACAGTTGGAGCGGGCGTTTGTGGGATCATAACTAGTTTCTCAGGAACAAAAAAATTGAAAATTTTGGCAAGATTATTATGATCCTAGCACTGGAACGAAGCTTATTACAGTTGATAGTGTCAGTGTAGGAACAGCTATAAATAATGCCACCCTGCAACCAGTGGTTTTCACCTCTGGTCATAGTGGGGTATCAATTAATTATACAGATGTTGGGAGAATTAAGCTCCATGCCATCCATGATGACAATTTAGGGATTAGTGGCGAGACTGATTATTTTGTAAGCAAGCCTGCAAATCTTGAATTATCTATTCTTGCGAATCCAAGTGCTGTGGATTCTAATGGAGCAGTGTTTAAAAAAGCAGGTGATAGTTTTGTAGCAACAGTAAGCGTGCAAGACGCCAATGGAGATATCACACCAAACTATGGCAACGAGTCTAACCCAGAAGGAATAAGTGTTAGCATCAGCAGCTTGGTAGCACCTCTGGGTGGAGAGACTGGGATTGTAGCTAATGCCGCAAGCTTTATAAAGCAAGGCCCTGGTGTCTTTAGTGCTGCTAACCTTAATTATAATGAGGTGGGTATCATTCAAATGCGTGCCAGTGTTACTGATGCTGACTATCTAGGCATAGGTAATATAATTGGGAATGAAAGTGCTAATGTTGGTAGGTTCACTCCGGATCATTTTACTGCCACAGCTAATACACCACAATTTGCCACAGCATGTCCCGTTTGCCAATTTACCTATGTTGGACAAGATTTTACTTATGACATTGAACCACAAATAACACTAACGGCCAGGAATGGCAGCGGCGGGGTGACAGCTAATTATATAGACAGTTTTTTCAAATTGGTTCCGGGAAATATTAATAGCAATTATACATCCAATAATATACAGATATTGTTAAATTCAGCACTAGCTGAAGCCGAGATTACTACTGTAGATCTTGGGAGCGGTGTTGGAGTGGTTACCTTTGGTGATGGAGGGGAATTAGTTTTACAAAAGGACAATGGGTACATGCCACCCCATTTATCGCAGAAATACAAATGGATGCGGTTGTGCAAGATAGTGATTTTGTTGCTACACAAACTACGCCAATAACGTTTGGTGGCACTATTAGTAATAACGGTATTACCTTTAGTGATTCTAAGCAATTTTATCAAGGTCGTGTGGTTTTGCGGAATAGCTTTGGATCAGAGTTGTTGAATCTTATGATGCCATTTAAAGTTGAATATTTTAATGGAACTGATTATATACAAAATCAGCAAGACTCAGTTACACAAATTTTAAGTGGTTGGGCTTTGCTGACACCGATAACACAAGGTTTAAACACCAGCATTAGTATTCAAAGTCAAATTTTGGGCTTGGGGTTAATTATATTTCAAGCACCAATACCTTCAATGAGTGGTGATGTTAATATTGAATTAGATCTTACTAATTTGCCATATTTACAACATGATTGGCCTCATGATGGCAATATGGATGGTATTGCTGATGATAATCCTCGTGCTAGAGCAACGTTTGGTATTTACAAGGGTGATTCTAATATTGTTATTGTTAAAGAAATTTATAAACCATAGCTATCATTGAGATGAAGATTCTTTTTCGTGCATTTTTTGCGCTCTTTTTATTCTATAAGAATCCATAGATTGGATCATATCCTGGGGAACCATATCGATAAATAATTTTCCTTGCACATGATCTATTTCATGTTGTATAACGCGAGAAAGGAATCCTGATGCAGTTCCGCTTATTTTCATACCATTTTTATCGTATGCAACATATTGGATATTAGTTGCTCTGGTTACTGGTCCAACAAGGTCATCTACAGAGAAGCAGGCCTCATAATCTGTTGTGACATCATCCCCAATAGCTTCATAACTTGGATTCAACCAAATAGTTTTAGGCATAGTATCAGTAAGATCTTCGCGCCATTTCTTCAGTTTTGGTTCATCGGGAACTGCAAATATAATTGCTTGTTTATGAAAACCAATTTGTGGTGCAGCAAGTCCTGCCATATTTTCTTCTTGATCAAATTTTGCTTCTATTGTATTTATTATCTGTAAATCAGACTCTGATAGGGGAAAGCTAAAAGCCTGAGAAGGTATTTTTAGATTTTTCCTTAGTTGTAGGTCTACACTTTCATTATTAAATGCCACGTAGCCAGGTAGCTCTGAATCTTTCATATTTGTTAACCCTGTTAAAATACCAAACATAAGAAGAGGTGGAAATATATTTTTTATTCTCATTTTCATTAACACATAGTATATGTAGCTAAGGATTTTATTTGATTTTGCTGAAAATATCTACCCATAAATCTGGTGTATGTATTTTTTATACAATTTAATTAACCTTTTCCCCGTATTAGTCGGAATTTCATGATTTTGTATAGCTCCCCAATTAATTGCATGCATTGGAGCAATAGTTCGAGCATTAGCTTTAGTTTCAACCAGTTTTGATAAAATAGTGTAGTCCATATCAAGATAAGACGTATCAATAGATAATGACAAGTTATCATTGAGTGGCATGTTTATTTTAGGGTTTATATCTTTAGCCCAAATACCATCGTTACAAGAATGTTTATCTTTAGGGTTAAGTAGATTTAAAAAATATATATCTGGGAGATTTACACCATCTTCTTGATACCAGCGTGCTAAAAATAACAAAAATGCACTAATGCTTGGTCCAGTGCTGTAATCCATGATATATAATTTATTTTGGGCATGTAAATGTTCAGGGCTTATGCCTTGTTTAGCAAGGTATTCCCTATAGTCAACCTGGCGTTTGAGCGTGATAATGTTTTTAGCTGATTTGGCCCATGATTTTTTTTTGCGGTTGTTCATAAGTAAATCTGGGTGTCCAGAAAATGCAATTGGAATTATTTTAGCATTAGAGTGTTCATATTTTTGTATCTCTTGCATGCTGATGCCAATTAAACTTGGTGTTTGACCTAAAATTATGACGGTGTCATTTTTAACAATATCCAGAGCACGTTTTGCTGTATTTATAAGCTCTAATTTGGTTCGTTCATTTTTCAGATACAGATGTTGAACTGAATTATCATTTTGTATTTTTAAAAAAAAATGTTGTTTAGCAAAATATTTATTTTTATTTGTTTCTGTGATGGAATAATTAAAATATTTTTTTAAGGCGGTACTTAAAAATATTTCCACATCCATATTATTTAGAGCACAGAGGATATTATCCCCTGGACAGACAATGGGTTCATTATTTTTTAAGGTTTGATATATGGGCTCAAGCCAAGCTCTATGATAGTCGCTTATAGGCCTAGATAATAAATTATTTATGAATAATGGCTGCTGTGTTAGAGAGCCATGTACTGTGAGCTTTGCGTAGGTTATAGGTGATATTAGAAGCAAGATAACAGCTAAACATGTAATATTTCTAGTAGTCATTTGTTTAACAAACCATTTGTTCTGGAGAATCCCTAACTAGAGCATGAAATTTGCACAGATGGCAATAATCTTAAAACAGCAGGGATGAGATATGAGACGGTTCTTTAACTTGCTAATGGTTGGCTTATTTTGTATGGTTCCATATTTTAATTTAGCTCATGGCAGCCCTCATCATCATCACCATTACCATAACTCAAGTTCACTACCAAATTGTGATCAATTGTTTGCTAGATCTTTGCAAACCCATGGGATTCATAATCATCATGATGTTAATTTCTCTTGCGGAGCGACCACAACTAATAATATTGATAATATACTTTCAACTAAAAAGGTTATAAATTCGAATAGTAGTTGTGCTGATACCTGTGGTGACAGTGACTGTGTCGCAAGTGGAGCTACCGCAGCCACTATAGATGTAGGTTCATTTCAGGAGCAAAGTGGAGGCAGTGATATAACGGTTAATGCTAATAACAGCGTTATTCTCGGGGCTGGAGGTACTCAAAATTACAACAATATAACCGTTGATACTATGGGGACTTTAACTTTTAGTACTAATAACCCTAACACTACATATAAAATAGACAAATTAACTACTGAGGCTAATTCAACAGTGAATTTGGCCCCAGGAGATTATTGGATTAAAGATAATCAGATCAAAGCGAATACTACTTTCAATATTTCTGGTACCGGGACAGTTAGACTATATTTCAACGATAACATAACAATTCAATCTAATGTGGTTTTTAATAGTATAGAAGCTAACCCTGCTAAACAATTGTTCATCTATAGCTATAAAAGTGTAACCGTACAATCAAATACAACTATAAACGCTTTTATTTACTCTAGTAAAAAGACAACAGTAGAAGGTACCACGGTTGTTGTTGGAGCGATCTCTGGAAAAGAGGTTGATATGAAAAATACATCTAGAGTAACTTATGACAGCATTGCTGCTCAGCAAGTTGAATTAGGAAACCTCTGTGTAGAAGGAAGTAGTGTCACCCATTTTGTAATAAATACCGCTAATGTCGGTTCATTTTGTGCTCCTCACCAAGTAATTGTAACTGCAAAAAATTCTACAGCAACGGTTACAGATTATACTGGCTCAATAACTTTAGATACCGGCACAAATATAGGCTCTTGGACAAAAGTACAAGGTGCAGGTAGCTTTGCTGATACTAATACAGCTGATGGTAAAGCGATCTATACATTCGCCTCAGATGATAATGGACAAGCCATTTTTGCATTAACCTATAATAATGGACCATCACCAATTGATGTTGAGACTTACGAGACCGCCAACGATAATATTCGTGATGATGATACCGAGGGCACTATTAGTTTCGCCCCTTATGCTATTTGGTTAACTGAGGCGGCAATAGTCGACATAAACAATGTTGTGCCATTTGCAGCTAATATGACTGCTGGTGTAGAAGATACGGTACAAATTACTGCATATGGACAAGTGCAGGGAGGTAATGTTTGTGGAATTGTAACTGATTTTACTGGAAGCCAACAATTAAAATTTTGGTTTGATTATGTAGATCCTAATACTGGAGCGCTACCTATTTTATTTCGTGCTGATTTACAATCAAATACAACCAATAACTTGGCGATTACTGAAAATGCAGCAGGCACTTATGCCGTAGCATTTAGTTCTGGTGTTGCATCTGTAGGTATTAAATATAGAGATGTTGGTAAATTAAAGATGCATACTGCATTAAGCTCGAACAGCTCTGTCTCTGGAAGCACTAATAATTTTGTGGTGAAGCCTGCTACATTTGCGTTAACGATTGGTAATAACCCAGGCGCTGCTGATGCTAGTGGAGGCATATTTAAGAAAGCTGGAGAAGCTTTTAGTGTGGTTGCGACAGTGCAAGACATTGATGGCAATACTACACCCAATTATGGCAATGAAGCTGCTGCAGAGGGCATCGAAGTATATTCTAGCACTTTGGTAGCTCCTGTTGGCGGGCGTAATGGTACATCTGGGCTAGGTATCCTAGGAAATGGTAGTGCATTTACTAAGAGCACCCCTGGGGTTTTTACTGCTAATAATGTTAGTTTTGATGAAGTTGGTATTATAAAAATAAATGCACGAGTTGCTGATCAAAACTATATTGGTGCTGGTAATGTATCTGGCACTGAGACTGGTAATATTGGCAGGTTTACACCAAACAATTTATCTATAACAGCAAATACTCCATCATTAAATAGTGGATGTATTGCTTGTGGATTTACTTATCTTGGTCAAAGCTTCACATATAGTACGGCTCCTCAGTTAACTGTGACTGCGAGAAATGTTGCTGGCGGCACAACTATAAATTATGCAAATACATTCTATAAATTATCTATCGGCACCATATCTGCCGTTTACAGTAGCAATAGTACGCAAGCATTGTTAAATTCTGCATTAGCTGAAGCAGATATCAATGTTGCAGAGCAAGGTAATGGAGTCGCACTAATAAGTCTTGATGATGGTGGCGGAATATCTTTCAGTAAAGTAAATGGAATTGATGCTAGTCCATTTAATGCAGAGTTAGCACTAGCCGTTACGGTACAAGATAGTGATAGCATTGCTTATGCTAGTAATCCATATACTTTTGGAGCAGTGACTACTGGGAATGGTATTGCTTTTAATGGTGGTAAAGCATTTTATCAAGGGCGGGTTGGCGTGAAAAATGCCAATGGTTCAGAGTTAATAAACTTAACAGTTCCATTTATAGTTGAGTATTTTAATGGTACAGATTACATACCTAACACCCTGGATAGTGCTACGCAGCTGCTAAGCAATAATATTACCTTAACACCGAGCCCTGGGAGCTTAAACACCAGTGTAAGCATTCAAAATCAGGTTGGGGGTATTGGTGCTGTCATCCTGGCAGCACCAAGTCCTGCGGTGACAGGGTATGTTGATGTAGAAGTAAATCTATCTAGTATGCAATATTTGCAACATGATTGGCCTCATGATGGTAATGTAGATGGTTTATTTAATGATAACCCTGTATCTAGAGGGACATTTGGGATCTATTCTGGAGACCCAAATGTTATTTACATGCGAGAATTATACTAAACAATTGGGGCCGTGAGGCCCCTTTTTCTATAGGCTGTAATAAAGCTCAAATTCAATTGGATGGGTGGTAGTATTTAAGAGATGAATTTCTTCATTTTTCAGTTTAATATAACTGTCAATGAAATCATGTGAAAACACTCCGCCTTCAACTAAGAAGTCTCTATCGTTATCTAGAGCAATAAGAGCATTAGATAATGAGTCGCTAACATTAGGGATTTCTTTAGCTTCTTCAGGAGGTAGATCATATAGATCTTTATCCATAGGCTCTCCAGGATGTATTTTATTTTTTATCCCATCCAGACCTGCCATCAGCATTGCTGCAAAAGATAGGTAAGGATTAGTTGCAGCATCAGGAAACCTAACTTCTATTCTTCTTGCATTGGCATTATTTACAAATGGTATTCTAATTGCTGCAGAGCGATTTCTGGCTGAATAGGCTAGCATTACAGGTGCTTCATATCCTGGAACGAGGCGCTTGTAGCTATTAGTGGTTGAGTTTGTAAATGCATTTACAGCTTTTGCATGGTGTAGCAAACCACCAATGTAATACAGAGCCATTTCAGATAAGCCAGCATATTTGTTGCCAGTAAATAAATTGTTGCCATTCTTACTTAGGGATTGGTGGCAATGCATTCCATTGCCGTTATCCCCTACAATAGGTTTCGGCATGAATGTTGCGCTTTTACCATATTTATTGGCTACATTATGAACAACATACTTAAGAATTTGTAATTCATCAGCTTTTTGGACCAAGGTATTAAATTTGGTGGCAATTTCATTTTGGTTGCCAGTTGCAACTTCGTGATGATGTGCCTCTACAATTTGTCCCATTTCTTCAAGAGTTTCACACATTTCTGAACGTAAATCTTGTGATGAGTCAACTGGTGGCACAGGAAAGTAACCGCCTTTAACTTGTGGGCGATGGCCAAGGTTTCCACCGTCAACGCTGACACCAGAGTTCCAAGCCGCCTCATTAGAATCAATTGAATAAGTGGCGCTATTAATATCAATATTCCAACGGACATCATCAAGAATAAAAAATTCTGGCTCTGGACCAAAATGGGCAGCATCTGCGATACCTGATGACTTTAAATAGCGTTCAGCATTATTAGCAATTGAACGAGGATCACGATTATAACCTTGCATTGTTACCGGCTCTAGAATATCGCAACGAAGCAATAACGTTTTAGCTTTATAGAATGGGTCTAGTACAGCGGTGCTCAAATCAGGCATTAAGACCATGTCGGATTCACTAATACCTTTCCAGCCAGAGATAGATGAGCCATCAAACATCTTACCTTCATTAAGAAAGTTTTCATCTACCTGAGAGGAGCCAATAGAAACATGTTGTTCTTTGCCTCGGCTATCTGTGAATCTAAGATCAACAAATTTTATATCCTCTTCCTTAAGTTTTCTTATAATGTGCTCTATAGACGACATTACTTTTCTTCCATACTACAAAAGAACAATATTAACATGAACAGGCAGATGGATCTGCTAAGAGATTAATGTTTCTGAATGGAGCCTGATGATGGTGGAAATATGCTAGCATTGCAGTGTTTGTTGAGAATTTCACGAGCATGCAAGCTACCAGTGTCAGACCACAACTCTTCTGCCTCAATTAAATCTAGTGATTGTGTATAACCATCTAGTTCGCGTATGCAGTGTAAAATATCCATAAGTAGGACAAAGTTGTCACTTAGCTGCCTAAACAATAAGTTTCCCATATGAGCAGTTTCAGCCAAAGAGTCATATGCTGTCCGACCTATTCTGACAAAATAACTTATGTTTACTCTACGCCTACGGGCTTGACCTGGGAATAGGCCAGAAAAAATAAGGCAGTTATCACCAATATCGCGTTGTAACAGATCTCGCTGTTTACCATTTTTATTGCCAGCTTTTAAGAAATCTAGGGCAATAATTTTTTTAACAATGCTAGGCTCATTAGCAAAGCGCATTAATAAGAAAACAAGATAACTTTCAAGATCTTCATTAAGTTGCTTGTGACAAGAAATATTGGCCTCCTTGACTAGTGTTTGCCAAGCTGACGTACTCGTTGGGTGTAATACCAACTTTTTCATGTATGTACCCCTTATAAACCTCACAACTAATTATTAAACTTGTATTTTTAGTCAAAAAGCTATATAACATCCTATCTTTAAATTATAGAATATGCTGACCCATTTGGCAGTGGTTATACACCCTTTAGGAGACATTTACTGTGCAGTCACAGAACTTACGCAATATTGCGATTATTGCCCATGTTGATCATGGCAAAACTACTTTAGTCGATGAATTGTTAAAACAATCAGGAGCTGTGGCACGAGCACATGCAGATGAAGTAAGAATTATGGATTCGAATGACCTTGAAAAAGAACGAGGAATTACGATTCTTGCTAAGAATACTTCTATTGAGTATAAAGAGCACAAAATAAATATTGTTGATACACCTGGGCATGCTGATTTTGGTGGCGAAGTTGAACGTGTATTATCCATGGTAGATTCAGTGTTACTAATTGTTGACGCCGTAGAGGGGCCAATGCCGCAAACACGTTTTGTAACTGAAAAAGCGTTTAAGCAAGGCTTAAACCCTATTGTGGTTATTAATAAAATAGATCGGCCTGATTCACGTTGTGACTGGGTAATAGACCAAGTTTTTGAGCTTTTCGATCAACTGGGTGCAACAGAGCAGCAATTAGATTTTCCAGTACTGTATGCTTCAGCTATTCAAGGCTTTGCCACTACTGATGAAAATATTGTTAGTGACAATATGAGACCGTTACTTGATGCAATTATTGAATTAGTACCAGCCCCAGATGTCGATATTGATGCACCATTTCAAATGCAAGTATCATCATTGGATTATTCAAGTTATGTTGGGATGATTGGTATTGGCCGCGTTACTAACGGATATGTAAATATTAATCAGCAAGTTGTCGTTGTTGATCGCAATGGAGTCAATAGAACAGCAAAGATTGGTCAGTTATGGGAGCATAAAGGGCTTGAGCGTAATTCTGTAGAGACTGTTAGTGCTGGAGATATAGTTGCTTTATCAGGTATCGATCCATTACAGATTTCAGATACAATATGTGATAAAAATCATCCTGCACAACTTCCAACGTTGACTGTAGATGAGCCAATTATCTCTATGGTTTTCAGGGTTAATGATTCGCCGTTGGCTGGACAGGAAGGAAAATTTGTTACGAGTCGACAGATTCGTGATCGTTTAACTCGAGAGCAGCTACATAATATTGCCCTTAAAGTTGAAGATACTGCCGATCCTGATAAATTTAAAGTTTCAGGTCGAGGTGAGTTACATCTTAGTATTTTGATTGAAACCTTAAGACGTGAAGGTTTTGAAATGGCAATTTCAAAGCCACAAGTAATCATGAAAGAAGAAAATGGTAAAATGCTAGAGCCATTTGAGAGATTGGTCGTAGAAGTAGATAGCGCTTATCAAGGCCAAATAATGAAAAGTTTGGGTGATCGACGTGCAATATTAAAAGATATGTTAACTCATGGCAATAATACTGTTCGAATGGAGTTTGTAGTTCCTGCGCGCGGCATGATTGGATTTCATAGTGAATTTTTAACTTTATCTTCAGGTACAGGTATTATGACTCATGTATTTGAATGTTATGATGAGGTTCAAGAACTATCATCATTCAGGAAAAATGGCGCTCTAATTTCAAATTGTGCAGGAGTTTCTACTGGATATTCTTTATGGAACTTACAGCCAAGAGGTAAATTATTCATTGGCCCACAAGTTAAAGTCTATGAAGGTATGATCGTAGGGATCCATTCCAGAACTAATGACTTAGTTGTTAATATAATTAAAGGTAAACAGTTAACCAATGTTAGAGCATCAGGTACAGATGAAAATATAACATTAACACCTCCTATAATACTGACTCTTGAGCAGGGTATGGATTTTCTTAATGATGATGAGTTACTTGAAGTAACCCCTAAATCACTGAGAGTACGTAAAGAATTTCTTAAAGAACATGAAAGAAAAAGAGCTTCAAGAGGTGGGGCTAACTAAACTTATACAAATTATTAAATAATAAATTATATTAATCACCGTGATATTCACGGTGATTAATGTATGAATATATTCAGGCCATCCTTTACTTTTATTAAGATGTTCAACATATATTGTTAGATGTTACTTCTTCTTAATAGAACAATTCACAATAATAAAATTATCCACATTAGATATACCATTTATAGCCATTTTTAATGGGTGATAGTTAGTTGTATTTGTATACTCATGTACTGATTTTATTGAGCACGATATTTTTGTAAATTCCTTAATATCTCCATATCTTATTAATTTGTTGTCTTTAGTACGCATGAGATAAAACATGTTTTTATTAATCCCTATATATGCTGAATAATAGGGATAATGGGTCAGTCTATTTATTTAGTATCATAAATGATAGTATTTATGTAGATATATGTGATAAGGGAGAGTTTTATGGATACACAACAGCATGATCATTTGTTCATAATGACCGGGCCCCCTGGAGCCGGTAAATCTACGATTTTAAGTATTTTAAAAGAGCTAGATTTCAAGGTGATTGATGAGCCAGCAAGGAAAATTATATCAGAACAAAGAGCAATTAATGGCAAAGGCCTATATGATCAGGATAAAGGTCTGTTTGTTGACTTAATGTTATCTCGAACTATTTATCAATATGAGCAGATGATGCAGGTGAGTTCACCAGTTATCTTTGATCGAGGTATACCAGATAATATAGGGTATGCATCATTGTTTGGAGTTGACACTGAGATTGCTAAGAATACAGCGAATACATTTCGTTATAATAAGAAAGTTTTTTTTACTCCATCTTGGAAGGAAATATATCAAACAGATCAAGAGAGAAAAATATCTTTTGATGAAGCAGACGCTTTTGGTGAAATCATCAAAGCTAACTACTTGAATTTAGGATATGATGTATTAGATGTGCCTAAAGACACACCAAACAATAGAGCTAAATTTGTTCTGAACCATATTTTTGATTTTGTTTTAGAAAATAAGCCGCAATGAATTTAACTAGAAGCAAAAAAGTATATCATCAATAAAGTTCATTGGTGTTAGCACACATTTTTCATGATGTAGATTAGCTGTGACGCATATATTATTTATGTATTTGAATCGGTTTTAATGGTGGAAAATACAATATTAGTTGAGCTCTAATTTAACTGGGTGCTTTTATATTAAAAAAATTATTTTTTTAGGACATTATTTCAAGCAATAATTATGCATCATGGATTTATAATTAAGTGAATAATGATTACAAAGAGTAGAAAAGAAAAAGCCCAGACAAAAGCCTGGGCGAATAACCGAAACTTACCGGTTGGAGATTGACAATATCTATATTCGCACAATAATCTTTTATCATATGTAGGATATGCGCTATGTTCGGTGTGAGTGTTGTCTTATCGTCAGGCAATTTAACCGGGTAGTTAACCTATGTTATAATGCATTCAAATACGATAAATAGGCCTTAAAACATGAGTTATTTATATCCTTATACCGATCCTTACATGACCCATGAATTAGCAGTTGGTTCTGGGCATACTTTATACATTGAAGAATGTGGTAATAAGGCTGGGATCCCTGTTCTATTTATTCATGGAGGTCCTGGAATTGGTTGTAGCACAGAGCATAGGCGATTTTTTTCTCCAGAGAAATACAGAGTAATTTTATTTGATCAGCGTGGCTGCGGCAGATCTACACCTCACGCCAGTTTAGAAGCTAACACAAGCCAGGAGCTCATTTCGGATATTGAAAAAATCAGAATACATTTAAATATTGAGAAGTTTATTCTTTTTGGCGGATCGTGGGGGTCCACCTTATCGTTACTATATGCTATTCATCACCCAAGTCGTGTATTAGAGATGGTGTTGCGAGGAATATTTTTATGTCGCAGACAAGAGATAGATTGGTTTTATCGTGGGGTTGGGACGGCACAACAGTTTCCTGATTATCATAAAGACTATATGTCATTGCTTGTTTCAGATGATAAGGACCCAGTGGTTGCATATTATGATTTGCTAACTTCTAGTGATGAAAATGTGCGAAAGTCAGCAGCTATAGCATGGTCATTATGGGAAGCTAGAACATCGACATTAATCATAAATGAGGGAGCATGTGATTTTACTACTCAAATAAATGTAGCGCTAAGCATGGCAAGAATAGAGTGTCATTACTTTATAAATAATATTTTCTTTGCAGAAAATTTCATTTTAGATAATTTAGAACCAATTAAAGATATTGAGACTCATATCGTTCATGGTCGATATGATTCAATTTGCCCAATCACCAATGCATTTGAATTACATGAAAATATGAATAATTCAACATTGCATGTAATCGATGCTGCTGGGCACTCTGCTAGCGAGCCAGGAGTTGGTAAGATGCTAGTGAATATTATGGACGCAGAGCGGTGATAATTATAATTCAAAGGGTAGCGCATGCAAATGTAAGTGTTGCTGATACTGTTGTTGGAGAGATTGAACAAGGAATTCTAGCTTTAATTGGATTTGAAAATGGTGATGCTGATAAAAATTTAAATAAAATAATAGAAAAATTACTTAATTATCGAATTTTCGCAGACGATGAAGGTAAAATGAACTTGAGTTTACGTCAATGTTCAGGGGGATTGCTCCTTGTGCCACAATTTACCTTGGCTGCAAATACGAAGAAAGGACTCAGGCCAAGCTTTGCTTGCTCAATGGCACCTCAAGAGGCTCAAGGGCTGTTTACAGATTTTGTCAATGTAGCACGTCATTCCTATGATAACGTTTCTACAGGCCAGTTTGGGGCCAATATGCAAGTATCTTTACTTAACGATGGTCCCGTTACTTTCACCTTCAATTACTAAATTTCTTGGTTTTGGACAAAACAGTAAACCTAGTTCAAATAAGAACCAAATAGGTATTGCCAGAGTGATTTGCGAAATTATGTCTGGCGGTGTTAAAATCATTCCCAAAATAAGAGCAAAAACGATAACAAGGGGGCGTAAGTGGTGGAGTTGCTCTTTAGTGCAAATTTCAAGATAAACAATGATATAAGTGACTAGGGGTACCTGAAATGCCAGTCCTGCACCTAGGGACATACCCAAAATAAGATCTAGCAAGTTAGTAATGTCAGCCATAACATTGACATTATCTGGTGCAAAACCAATTAAAAATTTTATTGTTATTGGGTACATTACTAATAATGCAAACATAATACCAGTTATAAGTAATGTAAAGCTAATGATAAACAGTGGTCTAATTGCTCTACGCTCATAGGTAAATAATGCTGGACTAACAAATAGCCATAGCTGTGCTAAGAAAAATGGTAATGACAGAATAATTGAAATATAGAAGCTAAGCTTCATTGGAACGATAACGGTTGATGTAAGTGAGGTAGTAATGATTTGAGCAGACAGATCATTGAAAATTAATGGCCTAACTAGATAAGAAAATATTGGCTTAATAAATATTAATGTTATGGTGAAAACACTGACCAAAAATACTATAGATTTGATTAACCTAGAGCGGAGTTCTGAAATAAAGACTATCATTAACGGAGCTCATTTTTAAATGCAGTTATGACATTTTTTAAATTAACCCAAAATACCCCAGCTTGCTCTGCAACAAAAGGCCATTTTTTTGGTGGCACCACGACGATGGCTACAATTATAATTAAAAATATTTCCCAAAGACCGACCCCAAACATTATATCGACTTAGTTTCATCGTCATTATTGTCTGCGACTGCTTTTTTAAAGCCCTTAAAGGCATGGCCGAGATCCTCACCAAAAGATCGTAGTTTTTTAGTACCAAAAATAAGCATTACAGCTACAAAAATTAATAATAATGATCCTGGACTGATACCACTTAACCCCATAATTTTTTCCTCTTAAAAAAACTTGCCACCTAGAAGATGTGCATGAATATGAAATACTTCTTGACCACCCTCTTTTCCTGAATTAAATATAGTCCGAAATCCAAATAAATTATGCTCTTTGGCTATATTAGGCAGAGCTCGCATCATATGCAATAAAATATGCTGATTTACATCATCTATATCTATAAGGTTTATAATATGTTGTTTAGGAACCACAAGGAGATGAATTTCAGCTTTTGGTTTTATATCTGGAAAGACAACAAGCAGCTCATCTTCATAGACTATTTTTGTGGGTATTTCTTGATTAATAATTTTACAGAATAGACAATTATTCATTATAAAACCTTTGTTTGCGGGCCAACTAATAAAAGTAACCAGGTAGTCTTAGATTATGACTGATGCAGTTACTTGTCGCAACAACCTTTATTTTCCTTTGGCTCCAAGAAGGAATGCGGTTATTGAGCTTAAAGTAAATAATATACCACTAATAATGGGAGAAAATTTTACTGTGCTAACTTGAGTGTCGATATACACATAAAAAGTTATTATCAGTGCAAGAAAAATAATCAGGTGAAAAGGACGTGTTTTTGCTTCAGGGGCTTTTAATGGTGCCTGGTTGTTTTTCAAGGCTTGGTAAGTTAAACCTGGTAATTCCGGTGCAATTTCTAACCAATAAGGGGTGAGTGACTTTATTTTCTTCATAAAAGCCTTCGGGCCAATTTGTTTTTTCATCCAATTTTCTAGAAATGGTTTTGCTGTTGTCCATAAATCAAGCTCTGGATATAATACTCGTCCTAGACCTTCAACATTAATTAAAGTTTTTTGCAATAATATAAGTTGAGGTTGAATTTCCATGTTAAAACTTTTTGCTGTTTGAAATAGGCGTAATAATGTTTTCCCAAAGGAAATATCCTTTAAAGGCCTTTCAAAAATAGGCTCGCATACAGCGCGTATAGCTGACTCAAATTCATCAACTCTAGTTGTGGGGGGAACCCAGCCAGACTCTATATGTAGTTGCGCTACTCTACGATAGTCACGATTAAAAAATGCAATAAAGTTTTCTGCTAAATATCGTTGGTCGTGGTTATTTAAGGTTCCAATAATGCCAAAGTCAAGAGCTAGATAACTTGGGTCTTCAGGGTCAGATATATCGACCCAAACGTTTCCTGGGTGCATGTCTGCGTGGAAAAAACAATCACGAAAAACCTGAGTGTAAAAAATTTCAACGCCTCGCTCAGATAATTTTTTCAAGTTCACATGATTAGATTTTAATGTTTCTATATCTGATATTGGAATTCCAGATAATCGCTCCATAACCATAATGTCAGAGCTCGTATATTCCCAGTAAACTTTCGGTACATAGAGAAGCTTGGAGTTATGGAAGTTACGTTTAAGTTGTGCACAGTTGGCAGCATCTCTAACAAGGTCTAATTCGTTGAGAATGCTTGTTTGTAGTTCTTTAGCAATGTCATAGATCTTAAATCGTCGAGCTGCAGCTGAAAATTTAGTAGCCCATTTAGCTAGGGATAATAGTAAGTCAACATCTTGATTAATAATCTTGTGTATATTAGGCCTGAGGACTTTAACTACGACTTTTGAGCCATCATGTAATAAAGCGTCATGTACTTGGGCGATTGATGCACAAGCAGTGGGTTTAGTGGAAAACTTCAAAAATAATTCATGAATTGGTTTGTTGAAACGTGACTCAATCATAGATATAGATATTTCACCGGAAAATCCAGGAACTTTATCTTGTAGCGTTGCAAGTTCAACAGATATGTTTTTGGAAAATAAATCTGTACGTGTAGATAGTATTTGCCCAAATTTAACGTACATTGGCCCAAGTTCTATTAATGCTAGTTTTAACCTTTTACCATATGTAAACTGTTTATATTTGTTAGGAAATAGTAAACTTACAGAACGTAGCAATAGACTGATGATATTAGGCAGCGGCAACGTGAATAATACTTCATATATACCGTATTTTGTCAGAATATAGTAAATTCTAAATAAATTAAATATTTTCTTTATTTTGGATTTCAGCAAGGTATATCATCCTCAGATAATTCTTTTATTTGTTTTACAACCATGCGAGTACGTGACTGTAATTGTGTCACTGCTTGGCGAAATTCTTCTAAATCTTCTTTACTTACTAGGGTTTGCTTTTCATATTGTAAGTAGTCAGTTACAGTGTGCAGCCAAGTGTCAATAAACTTTGGATTTATTGCATTAACGCAGTGATTGAAAATCAATGTGCTTTTTTCAGGGAAAAATGTTGTTGTGATGGTTTCTAGATCAAGATTCATGGCAACAATAAGTCGTTGTAAATTTGATAAAGTTATTGCATCTTCACTTGATGGTGATATTTTTTTAGGTGTTGGCTCAGAGCGTTGTATTGCAACCATAATACTTATTATTTCAGCGATAGAGTAATTAATAATAATTGAGTCGTTCTTCGAGATGCCGCTTTTGCAAATAATATTAGTTTTAGTGAAAATCAAAGTTAAGCTATAAGATTTATATTGCCATACTATAGTTTTTCCAATTAGTGGATTAAGAGCTTTTAACGCTTTATCATTATCCTTGAAAGATTGGTTGATAATCGCTTGTAGTGTTGGTATAAGCACAGTTTATTTAATCCCATAGTGAATAGCGACCAGACCACCAGTCAAATTTTCATAGTCACAGACTGTAAATTTTGCATCGCTCATCATTGAGCAGAGCTTTTCTTGTTTGGGGTGTTTCCGAATTGACTCAACTAGGTACTGATAACTATCTTCATCATCAGCCACAACTTTGCCAATTTTAGGGAGTATATTGAATGAGTAGAAATCATATATCTTGCTGAACGTTGTTGATGTTGGGTGTGAAAATTCTAGTATAAGGGCTTTGCCTTTAGGTTTTAATACCCTATACATTTCTTCAAGAGCTTTATTTTTATTGGTTACATTTCTAAGTCCAAAAGATATTGTGATAATATCACAAAAATCATCTGGGAAAGGGAGCTCTTGTGCATTGGCTACTGAGAAATTAGTATTGGTTATATGACCATGATTAATCATTTTATCACGGCCTAAATTAAGCATGTCTTCATTAATATCAGTAAGCCAAATACACCCATTAGTGATTTGTTTGGCAAAACCAAGAGCAATATCGGCTGTACCGGATGCTAAATCAACGATAATGCTATTTGAAGTAGCCCCAGCAACTTGAAGAAGTCTTTGTTTCCACAACCTGTGAACGCCTAAGGACATTAAGTCATTCATCAGGTCGTAATTTACAGCAACACTACTAAATACATTTCTTACTAATTTGGCCTTATCTTGTTCTGGCACAGATTGATAACCAAAATCAGTGTATTTGGCCATGTTACAGTCCTTACAATATATATTGACTTAAATCTTGATCAGCAGAGATACTTTCTAGGTGTTGCTCAACATAGTTTGCATCAATAGAAACAGTTTTGTTTGTTAATTCATCAGCATTAAATGAGATTTCTTCAAGTAGCTTTTCCACAACAGTATGTAGTCTTCTAGCACCTATATTTTCAGTATTCTCATTGACTTGCCAGGCAATTTTAGCAATTTTTTCAATAGCATCATCGGTGAAACCAATTGTTACACCCTCTGTTGCTAATAAGGCTTTTTGTTGTATGGTTAGGCTTGCATCCGGCTCAGTTAATATTCGAACAAAGTCTTCAGTTTTTAGAGCATTGAGTTCAACTCTGATTGGTAGTCGACCTTGTAATTCAGGGATTAAATCAGATGGTTTGGTGAGATGAAAGGCTCCTGAGGCAATGAAGAGAATATGATCAGTTTTCACTGTGCCATATTTAGTAGATACTGTTGAGCCTTCAATTAATGGTAGTAGATCTCTTTGTACGCCCTCTCTAGAGACCTCGCCTGAACCAGAACCAGAGCTTCTTTGCGTAACTTTATCAATTTCATCGATAAAGACAATACCATTTTGTTCTAGATCAGTAATGGCTTCACTTTTAATTTCTTCTTCATTAATGAGTTTATGTCCTTCATCTTCCTGCAATTTTTTCAAGGCATCTTTGACAGACATTTTTGTTTTTTTGATTTTATTGTTACCAAGGTTTTGGAATAAACCTTGTAGTTGTTGGGTCATTTCTTCCATTCCAGGAGGTGCCATAATTTCAACGCCAAGTTGGTTTTGGGAAACTTCTATCTCAATTTCTTTAGTATCAAGTTCACCAGCTTCAAGTTGTTGTCTAAATATTTCTCTAGCACTATTACTATTAGCTTCAGGCTCTTTATATCCTTCCATATATGATGAGCTTGGTTGTGGGAGCAGAGTATCTAAGATTCGCTCTTTAGCTTTATGTTTAGCTTGTTCTTTAACGTTATTAATAGCTTTTTCTTTAGCAGATTTAACTGCTGTGTCAGCAAGATCTCTGATGATAGATTCGACATCGCGGCCAACATATCCTACCTCTGTGAATTTAGTTGCTTCAACTTTTATAAAGGGTGCATCCGCGATTACTGCGACACGTCTAGCTATTTCAGTTTTACCAACACCTGTTGGGCCAATCATTAATATATTTTTAGGAGTTATTTCATTGCGCAATTCTTCGTCAACTTTCATTCTTCTGATTCTATTACGAAGTGCTATAGCAACAGCTTTTTTTGCATCCTGTTGACCAATAATGTGTTTGTCTAATAGTTTTACAATTTCTTTTGGTGTTTTTACTGATTGCATGGGATCACCTGACTGTTTTAAAGGGTTTCAATCGTTCTGTTTGAGTTGGTATAAACACAAATTTGTGCAGCAACTTCAAGAGAATAATCTACGATGTTATGGGCACTTAGGTCGGAATGATCCATAAGCGCTTTTGCTGCAGCTTGGGCATAAGGGCCGCCAGAACCAATTGCGATTAAACCATGCTCTGGCTCAATTACGTCACCATTACCCGTTATAATTAGTGATGTTTGTGAATCTGCTACCGCAAGAAGGGCCTCTAAGCGTCTTAGGATTTTATCTGTGCGCCAGTCTTTAGCAAGCTCAACAGCCGCTCTAGTTAAATTTCCATGATAAGCTTCTAGCTTGCCTTCGAAGCGCTCAAATAAGGTAAAAGCATCAGCTGTACCTCCAGCAAATCCGGCAATAACTTTATCATTAAACAGACGTCTTACCTTTCTAGCATTACCTTTTAATATGGTTGAACCAAGTGACACTTGACCATCACCACCTAGAACCACTTGATTATCTTTACGCACACAGAGAATTGTTGTGCCTCTATACTGTTCCATTTATTATTCCTCAATTGTTAACAGTATTTAAAAATCAGATTTTAATTTTGTTGTAGTACGAGTAATGTGCCAGAGAACTTATCGCTCTCAAGCTGTTCTTGTTGGGATTTGGCTAATTTATGGTTTTTAAACGGCCCAACAGAGACTCGATACCAGTACTGACCTGATTTTAAACGAATTTGATGAGACTGAGCTGAATACCCTTGCAGGGTAAGTTTAGCTCTTAACTCATCGGCGTCAGAAGCATTCTTGAATGAACCGACTTGAACTAAATAGCTGGGGGTAGTTTGTTGTAAATCAAGGGTCCTGCTAGATGTAGCTTGTGATTTATTGTTATTCAAATTACTTGCTTGGTGAGTGGAGGTGCTGGTTTTAGGCAGTAAAGTGTAAAAATCAAATTTACTGTTAGCTGTTTCAACCGTATCAGGTTGTGGTTTTTGTATAGGTGAACTTTGAGCGACTGAATTGATGTTCTCTGATTTTTGAAATACTTGCAACCAATTGCTGACAATTACGCCCATGAAAATTATACCAACTAAGATCCCACCACCAAACCAAATAGTTAATTTATTATAATTAAGACCTTTATTTGCACGATGAGTTTTCTTCCTACGAATAGTTGCTCCATGTTTTTTTCTATTTACCATTATCTTCACATCTATTGTTTCTAAAAAAAATCCTGCGGGGCAACATCTATATTCCATCGAATAGAGTTAGTAAATCTTCTTTCAAGTGGCTGTTGCAGGAACCTTGCTAGTATATCATGCAGCTTTCCCCTCGACTCGGATTGTATTAGGATTTGCTGCCTATGTCGATTCCTAATTTTTGATAGCGGGCTGGTTACAGGGCCCAAGATACTTATGGTTTTTTCAGTATCATTCAACAAATTTAGCAGTCTAACAATCTCGCGCGTAAAGAGCTTAAGTTTTGCAAGCTCTGTAGCATTTGCATGTAGTAGAGCTTGAAATGTTGCTGGGGGTAAATTTGCTGCATGTCTCTCGTCAAGTAAAAATTTTGCTGTAGTTGCATAGTCTAATTTTTTTAGCATAGCGAAAAAACTATGTTCGACTTGATTGCTTTGTAAAAATACAGCACCAGGTTTTTGGCCTCTACCGACTCGGCCTGCAACCTGTGTAACTAATTGAGCTGCTTTTTCTAGAGAGCGATAATCAGAAGAAAATAATGATTGGTCAATATCAATAATGATTGCAAGAGTTAAATTCGGGTAATCATGCCCTTTAGCTATCATTTGAGTGCCAATAAGGATATCTATTTTACAAGCTTCAATATCTTTTAAAACCAAAGAAAATTTACTTTTTGTTGTTATTGAATCTTTATCGACCCTAGCAATTCTTGCATGAGGAATAAGTTTATTTAGTTCATTTTCAACTTGTTCTGTACCAACACCTACAGGGAAGACGTTGTCGTGCTGGCAGTTTGGACAAATATTGGGTATTGCTTGAGTGTAAGAGCAGTGGTGGCAGATAAGAATATTATTTATTTTATGTAAGGTGAGATTTATTTCACAAAACTTACATTTGGCAAGCCATTGACAATTATTACAATAGGTTGCTGGAGCAAACCCTCGTCTATTTAAAAATATTAATACTTGCTCGCCTTTGGCAATAGTCTTTTTTATGGTGTCAATGAGCTCATAACTTAACCCAGCCTTTAGCTTATTATGTCTAATATCTACTAACTGGATTTGCTGCTGGGTAATGTTATTTGCTTTAGTGGTTAAATTTAGTTGTTTATATTTGCCAAGCCTTACATTGTGTAATGACTCTAGTGATGGAGTTGCAGATCCAATAATGATGGGGCACTTATGTAGCTTTGCTCTTGCTACTGCAACATCACGAGCATGATACAAAAAACCTTCTTGCTGCTTAAAGGATAGGTCATGCTCCTCATCAACAATTATTATTCCTAGATTTTTAAAAGGTAGCCATATAGCAGATCTGGTGCCAATAATAATATCTACACGGTTATTATATATATCATCCCAAAGCATATTTTTTTCTTTGATACTCTGCCCAGAATTCCAGGCATTAATTTTATAGCCAGGGAATCTGTTTTTATAAATCTGTATCGCTTGAGGCGTTAATCCAATTTCTGGCACTAAAATGAGCACTTGCTGGGATTGTTGTAAAATTTTAGTGCAACATTGTAGGTATACTTGAGTTTTACCGCTGCCCGTTATACCGAATAATAAAAAAACATTAAAGCTTGATAGTTGGCTGGTGACGCTTTCTATTGCCAATTTTTGCTCAGTATTAAGAGTAAAATTTATAGTAGCAATACTTTTTTTAGAATCATCGTTAGCTGGAATAGTTAGGGAGATTTTTTTAATTAGTCCTTTATTTTGAAGGGCTTTTAAGGTGCTGCTAGCACCCGTGAAAATTTCATCATTAATATTTATTATCTTTGCTTGTTGTATCGCGATAAATAGAGATTTTTGTTTTGGAGCCCTGCTTAGATGAGTGCTTTCATAACCTGCCCCATTATCAGTGAGAGTCCAGCTTATTATTAGGTTATCAGAGGCAAGGTTATCACTTCGTAGTGCCGGGCTTAAGCAGCATTGGAATACATCAGCAAAAGGAGCATGATGATAACTTGAAAAGTAACAAACTAATTTGAACAGTGTCGAGGAAATAAGTGCTGGATTATCTAATACTCTCAAAACGGATTTAAGTTTATTATGTGCAATGTTGCTAGAATTTGTAATTTTATAGACTACGCCAATACATGTTCGATTGCCAAATGGCACCATAACTCTGGCACCGCAGGAAATTATAGCTTCATCTTCATTCTTGATTTGGTAGTCGAAATATTGTCTAAATGGCAAAAACAGATATATGTGGGCTATTAAAGAGCCTGGGGTATCGCTTGTATTTGGTTTGTTAGTGAATTGTGCGTTCTTCTCTGGCATCTCTACTTGGTGAGCCCTCTCCTGGCAATGAAGTCTCTATGTGCCCTTGGGAAACGAGTTTTTTAACAAGCGCGACATTCAGCTTTTCCAGTTTAATAATTCTTTGTTCAAGCTTATCTAATTTAGATGCTTTTTTATCGAAAGCAATTCTTTCAATTAGGTTCTGCCATACTTCTGCTAAATGTTTCATGTGCTTACACTAATAAAAATGTTAAAATTTACAATATAACTAAGTTATCATACCATAAAACAAAAAACCAGAGCGATTACACTATAACTCCTCGGAGGCCTGTAAAAAACAACTGTTAGTGTGCAAATCTGCATTTTTTCCATTATTGCGGCGTAAAAATCTTACAGAAGTGCTACTTTTACCACGCACTTCGATTCTTCTGCTTATTGATGGTGCAGCTGGAGCGGGCATGAAAGGTGTTGCTGCATGCATTTTGTGTGAACGATTAAGTCGATAGTTGTGTTGGCTGGGACGTTTATTATGTTCCTGGCCTTCATCACAGCTTGAGACTTGAGTTTCTTTGTATAATAATTGGGCCTCTTCAGCATTTCTTCTTCTAGTGGATAGACCAATAATGACTAGCTCTTTACTATATTTTCCCTGATGAATTTTAACTTTATCGCCAAGCTCAATTTCTCGGCTAGCTTTTGAGGGTTGGCCATTATAAGATACTTTGCCTTTCTCAACAGCCGCCCTTGCTAAAGCTCGGGTTTTGAAAAATCTTGCAGCCCATAACCACTTGTCTAACCTAACAGTAAGTTTCTGATCACTGTCTTTATTATTACGTGAATTATCACCCTCATTGGGTATCCATGAAGTTTCAGCAGGTACTGTTTCTGAATCAAACTCTATGTGGAAGTGAACATCTTGTCCCATACTTTTCTCTTTTCTTAATTTTATTGTTCAATTTTTACCTTGAACAGATGATACATTAAATTGTACAGTAATTCTAATACTAGTTTAAATGAAGTGAGCATTCATGATTACATTACAGACGCTGCAAGAATATGCCTTATTAGTTAATGATATAGCGACTCAGGCGGGCAATATTATAAAGGATATATATGAATCAGATGTACCGGTTCAAATTCATATAAAGAAAGATAACTCGCCGGTTACAATTGCAGATAAATCTGCAGATGATTGTATACGAGAAAATCTTTCTATCATTACGCCACACATAAATGTTTTATCAGAAGAAGGTGAAATACCTGAGTACAAAATAAGAAAAAATTGGGAGTATTATTGGCTAGTCGATCCATTAGATGGTACAAAAGAATTTATTGAACAAACTGGTGAATTCACAGTAAACATTGCTCTCATTTATCGTGGCAAGCCAATCATGGGAGTTATTCAAGTGCCGATGACAGGAGAGTTGTTTTGGTGGTATGAGGGGGCACCTAATTCTTATTACAAGCAGAGCGGAGATAAGCTCACGCAAAATTTAGTTACAAAGAAAAAAAAATCAGAAACATTACGAGTTTTTGTAAGCCGACGCCATAACAAAAGTGATAACTTATTGGCATGGTTGCAAAAATATAACCTTAAATATGAAATAATTAGTTGTGGTAGCTCCCTAAAGATGTGTTTGTTAGCTAAGGGGGATGGTGACATTTATGTGCGTCTTGGTGCAACCTCCGAGTGGGATACTGCTGCTGGTCATGCAATACTCAAGGGTGTTGGTGGGGGTATTTTTAAAAACACCGAACCATTCAAGCAAGAATTAGATTATAACAACAAAGACAGCATAAGGAATCCTGAGTTTATAGCAATAAAAACTTTAGACCTACTTGAAATGCTTTTAAGAAAGATGTAATTGCAATTTGTTTGTGGATAAGTTTTTATTAGTTTTATAACTTAAAAGAAGATATGATCTTCCAATTTTTAAAGGGTTTTTCTTAACTTAGATGATGCCTGTGGATAACTCTGTGCATAACTTGAATTTTTTTTATTAATATCTGCTTGGAAATAAAATATATGAGTTAAAATATATTGCATTTTATGGATTTAATCATTGATTTATAAAGGAAAAATTAGTGCTAAGAATTGCGGTTGACATTAAATTTTAAATCTGGCAAGGGAGTTATTAATTGTGAATAACTTTTAAGGCTTTGCCTGAAGTTCCAAATTTTTTTCGGATATTGAGCCCTAGTGTCAAATTAAAAACAGTTGTTTAGTGCTTTCACCCTGTGGGTAACTTTGTGGATAACTATTATTAAGGCATTGTTTTATAAATCTTTTGGTGGCCAGAGGTGGAATCGAACCACCGACACAAGGATTTTCAATCCTTTGCTCTACCGACTGAGCTATCTGGCCAAGTACCATTTTGAAGTGACTATTAAACCTTAGCTAAGCCGCGGCGTCAAGATTATTTTAGAGGAATAAATCCACTTGGTGCATCATAATTATCATCGAACAAAAATTTATTCATGTTTTCACGTAAAAAAGCTTTAGCTTCGGGGTTAGTTAGGGTTAGGTGGTTTTCATTAATAAGCATAGTTTGTTGAGTTAGCCAAGATTCCCAGGCAGGTTTTGAAATTAGCTGGTGTATTTTTTGTCCTAGCTCGCCAGGCATTGGTGCCGCATCCAGCTGCTCTGCGTTACGCTTTAGTTTCTGACAATAAATATTTTTTGGCATGCTATAAATCTTCTAGGTAGACAGGACAGGATTGCATCTTATCTAAGTGCAGAGGCTAAGGCAATAAATTTTGTGCTGGATTACTCATTCTCTGTATTTGGAACCGAATTAACTAATCCTTCAATAAGTGACTTGGTATGCTCTTGGTCTATATTGCGTTGTAGCAACCAAGCTGAACGTTTTAATAATCTAGTATCGTCTAAATAGAAAGTAAGGCCAGCTGGTTTTCCGCCAATAAAGAAATCAGATTTTGTATTATCAAGATTAAGGTTGATGGCATCTTTGAAAGATGAGGTAGTTAAGTCTAGTTTCCCAGACACCTTCTTATCGGTTAAAGAGATTGTTGTGCTGCCAGATAGGCTGAAATTATCAGACACAATTTTCATTGTTCGCAAGTTATAATTACCTTTACTAAAATTCATATCTACAATAGCCTGGTTAAAGTTAGTTTTATTTTCCGGGTTGTTGATTTCTGGAGTTATGGTTTTATCAAATGTTTTCTGCAAGGACTCATTATCTGAATCTTTAATATAGCCATCAATAGCTTTAAGAGATGCCGTAGATTTTTCTAGTATGGTGTTCATACTATATCCAGAAAAAATTCCCTCTTCAATATCTAGCTGTGCACTACCAGATACAGTGGTTGCCCACTTATATAAATTAAGGTTGTCAACGGAACAGTTGATAATAGCTTGGGCGCGTCCAGATACCGGGCTGCTAAATTTTAGAAGAGAAGATATATCACTCATAGAAAGGTTGCTAGATTTTATTGAGAAGGCTGCAGATGGCGTAGATTTATTGAAATTAATAACTCCAGTGGCTTGCAAGTTAGAATTAATAGCCTCTATAGAAAAAGATGAAAGCTGTAAGAGTTCATTATTATACTCAAATTTGCTGTGCATAGAGTCTAGAGAAAAAGTATTGTTTATGGCAAAAGAGTAGGCTGTGAGTCTTGCTTTAATGCTCCGATCTTTAGGAATAAAACTATCTATTGGATAAATTCTAGAGGATATGGATATAAGGCCGGTATGGAAATTATTAATAGTCCTTAAATTGCCAGTAAAGCTTTCAATATTAAGGGATATTGGTTGTTTTTTATCAAATGGTAGATTTGTATGTCCAGTATATTTTTCATTATTGTTTAGTTTTAGTTTGAAAGTATTCAATACTAGTTCATCATCATCTATAGAGATGGATGCGTTGAATAGTATATCTGTAGTATCCGTTGGCAAGACTCTAAGTTCTAGATTTTTTAAAGTTTCATTGATGCTTTTAGCTTGTACTGATATTTTAAAATTATCTTTACGCTTAAATATTGAAATTTTACCATTTACTATAGTTTGAACATCATTCCAGTGAATGCCAAAGTCGGTTAACTTTAAGCTGTTCTCTGTAATGAGGTACTGTATGGTGCCTTTGACTTGCATCCGCATATATTTAGGGTTTTTTATGTCAATGTGTTCACCTTCAATATGTATTGAAGGCAGTGATTTTAAATATTTTTTTAGTTCAAGATTAGTGGTTTGGGCATTCAAATTAACTACCCAATTTTGTTTTGTTTGCTCGTTTTCATACAATAATTTAACTTTATTAAGTTTTACTTTTTTGAATAATACTGATTGGGAGCTGGCAATAGATAAATGTTTGTTTAATTCAGATTTTGATTGAATAAGTTTTTCGCTATTTATAAAATTAAAAATATCATCTAAGTTGCTAGCACCACTTTTGTCGATAATAATTTTAATAGCAAGCCCCTGTATATCTAAGCCATTGACAACAAGCTTTCCTTTTATAAGTTCTAGGGGAACTATTTGAATATTTGCATCTTTAATTGTTAATAATGGGCCTTCAAATCCTTGTGAATTTCCCAAGCTTAAATTTTGAGCATTTATGGATAGGTGGGGTGTTAATGACCACTGTAGATTTCCATATATATTTACTTTACGGTGAGTTGCTTTTTCTAGCAAGTTGCTAATATCATTTTTATATTGATTTGGATCTACAAATGTAACGATACAGATTAAACCTATAACTGAAATGATCAACAAGGCTATAGCTAGTTTGATTAATAAAAACATTGTTCGGAACATGTGATAGAACCCGCCTTTGTAAATTTAGGATGAAGTTGAGATGAACATCAATAATTTTAGCTCTCAAACCGTGTGTATTGCAATAATCATAGCTAAAAATAGGTAAATGAGCTATTTACTAGCAAATAGCTTACATTCATTCATAAATAAAGTGTGGATGAATGTTGATTTCGTGAGCTCTGGGTGGAATGTGGCTAATAAAACATTTTTTTCTTTTATTAGAATTGGTGAATTATCGTACTGAGCTAGGAGCTCAACATGTGGACCGGGGTATTTAAGCTTTGGAGCTCGAATAAAAACTGCCTCGATAAGCTGCTCATTAGCACTGTTAATCTTAATATTATCAACGAAACTGTCTAATTGTCGGCCATAAGCATTTCTTGTTGCTGTAATATTTATAAAATTAAAAGAAAATTGTGGAGGCTCTACATTGCGCGCTAGCAATATAGAGCCAGCACAAGTGCCCAAAATAGGAGTGTTGCGTAAATGCAGTTGGTGAATGGCATCAATCATTGCGCTAGACAATAATTTGATCATGGAGCTGCTTTCACCTCCTGGAATGATCAGGCCGTGAACTTTATCTAGTTGGGATGGCGAAGTTATAAGCGTTGATGTTACTTCTAATTTCGCCAGTACATTTTGATGGGCTATATAGCCACCTTGTAGTGCCAAGATCCCAATATTAAGCATTATTGACTAGCTTCCGCGTTGACTATACCGGCTAGATTCATCTAACTCATGCGCTGCAATACCAGACATAGGCTCACCTAAATCTTCAGAAATTTCAGCAAGAAGATTTGCGTCATTATAATGTGTTGCAGCAAGGACAATAGCTTTTGCTCTTTTTTGAGGGTCTGAGGACTTAAAGATCCCTGAACCAACAAAAATAGCTTGTGCACCAAGCTGGCGCATTAGTGCTGCATCTGCAGGAGTAGCAATGCCGCCAGCAGAAAAATTTGGTACTGGCAGTGCACCGTCTTGTGCAACTTTTTTCACAAGATCGTATGGTGCTGAAAGTTCTTTGGCAGCTAGAAATAATTCTTCATTGCCAAGGGTTGTTAATTTTTTAATGCCACTGTTAATAGCTCTCATATGTTTTACTGCTTCTATAATATCACCAGTTCCAGCTTCACCTTTAGTGCGGATCATTGCAGCGCCTTCTGTAATTCTGCGTAGTGCTTCACCAAGATTTCTACAGCCACAGACAAAAGGCACATCAAAGGCATGTTTATCAATATGGTGTACATGATCTGCAGGAGTTAGAACTTCACTCTCATCGATGTAATCAACACCAAGAGCTTGTAATATTTGAGCTTCAACAAAGTGTCCAATTCTGACTTTAGCCATTACAGGAATATTAACAGTTGAAATTATATCTTTGATCATTCGTGGATCTGACATTCTTGCAATACCGCCTTGTGCCCTGATATCAGCTGGTACACGTTCAAGTGCCATAACTGCAGCTGCTCCGGCCTCTTGTGCTATAGCTGCTTGTTTTGCATCTGTAACATCCATAATTACGCTGCCTTTAAGCATTTCTGCAAGTCCAGTTTTCAGTCTTAGTGTAGTCATTATCAGATCCTTAAATAATTTGTAGCAGGACAATTCTGACACTTGCGAGGTCACAATGGAAGAGCACTTGCATTATGAAGCAAGGTACTTGACATAATGATCCGTGCATAATAGGATTTGTCATGAACAACAGATGAGCCATTGCTATGAATGAAAACCAACTAAGAAAAATAAGAAGTTTTGTGCGTCGCGAAGGAAGAAAAAACCAAGAGCATAGTGAGCGCTGGCCAGCTCTATGGGGAAAATATGGTTTTGATCTCGAGGACTGTTTTTCCGAGTTATTCTCTAATAAAGCACCTATTATTTTAGAAATAGGGTTTGGTGATGGGGCAAATCTTCTAGCGCAGGCTAAGGAGCATTCACAGTATAATTTTATTGGCATTGACGTTTATAGAACTGGTGCTTTTAAATTAATGCGACATCTCGATTCTAATAATATTAATAACGTTAGAGTTGCTTGTAGTGATGCGGTAGAAATTCTAAATGATTTCATTCCTGATAACGCCCTTGCTAAGGTCTTTGTATTTTTTCCAGATCCTTGGCAGAAAAAAAGACATCATAAACGCAGGTTATTACAATCTAGCTTTTTTGAGTTAGTTTGGAAAAAAATAGAAGCACAAGCAGATGTGTTTATTGCTACAGATTGGCAAAACTATGCAGATGGAATTGGTGAGAGCTTAGAAGACGTTAAGGATCTTTTTCAAAAAGGTACTTTCTATGGCCAGCGTTGCCCATATAGAATTTTAACTAAATTTGAAGGTAGGGCTATAAAAGAGCAAAGGGCTATTAGTGAGTTTCACCTAATTCCTCTAGCAAAATGACCATTTTTTTTATGAGCGCTGAAAGGTAACATACATTTTGTTTCTATGTGTGTATTATTGTGGCATATCTCAATCAAAACAAAGTAACTGTAGACAATACATTGGTGCTGCCTAACATAGCATGTTTAGAGCGTGCTAGAGCACTTATCTTATACCCATCTATGTGCATGCCGGCTGTAATTACTCAGGGGCAACAATTTATTTTTATTTTGTTAGTTAATGAAGCCTTATCTGTAGGTGAAAACAACAAATTTAAAGATAATACATCTCTTATGCAAAAAAGAATAAATTTACAATTGAGATACTCTGAATTTGCAGGAGATGTAGAATTTGATAGAAGTAGTAAATTTGATCTATTACCGGGGATTATTAGGATAATGGATGTGGAGCTCGGTATGGATTGTTATATTGAAGTTAAGCAAGATGATTTTTGTTGTACTATTGCCAAGGATGTACTGATGGCATACTTTGAATATGGTTTTAAAAAAATAGTAGTATGCCGGCAACCTGTAGACTTGAGTCCATGCTTGAAGAATATGGCTTGGTATGAAGTAGGTGACGTGGCTGGAAATGGGGCGATTACTTCGGGGTTACAGCAAAAAATCAACATAACGGAACTTGAAAAGCTGAGTCTAGGAAAAAAGAAAAGTATTTGTTTGGATAATACTAAAGATTGGCATCCTTTTTTTGTATTGCCCAATAAAGAAATTAATGTTGCACATATTACAGATTTACATATTTCCTCTAGAGTGGTGGTTTTGAAGAAAAATATGGCCGTAAAAATGGCAAATAATACAAGACCAGCAGAAAAGATACATGACCCAATGGATTCTGTTCGACAACTAATGAACAAATTAGGGCGAAACAATAAAGTAGATATAATATGGGTGACTGGAGATATAGTTGATTTTCATTATAATGTTGATGTTGAAAATATAGATAATTGGGAACATGATTCTATATGGGAGACTTTAAATATAAATAATTCAACATTGAAAGAAAGAAATATTTTATATGTTGACGTAAATAATTTTTACAAATTGATTGAAAAGTTTTATCGTGACTTTGGCAAGCCAGTTTTTTTTACCTTTGGGAATCATGATTCCTATGAAATGCCATATGGAATTTCTCCTAGATTGTTTCAAAATAAAATTGCATCCCCAGGTGGAGTTAAAGCTAATTCTACGATTCCAATGGATCATAATTTAACTTTTTATGAGGCGATATTACTATTTGGACCTGGATATAATAAAATAATTAATAAGCATCATTTGGGGGAATATAACTATAAACCATATCTGCAGAGGTATTATTTTTTTTTCTTAACATCAATTGTGGATGTTAAATTTGTTGTGGACAATCAGATGTTTGTTGGTATAGATTGGGGTAAAGACGAATCTATATTAGAGCCTGTTGTTAAGATGGTCGGTATGTTGCCACGAGCAAACACAATGCTAAATGAAAATCAGAAAAAATTAATTATAACTCTGCCTCAGTCTATTAAGTTAATACAGAAAATACAAATTTTTACTCATGCACCAATTATAAATTATGATTATGGGTTGCCTTTAACCAAAGACATTAAAATGAACATGGATGTTGTAGATAGATACAGCAAATATGATTCTGGGTCTTTTAAAAACAATAAAATGTGGCTGTTGAAAATACTCTTATCCCTAAAGTTGCCAGTGATGATTTATTCTGGGCATAGTCATAGGTATGCAATATATAATATTCACGCACAGAATGATTGTATATATGTACAAGCGAATGGTGGTGATGAGGTTATGGTTGCTTGCCAGTTAACCTGTGTCGTCTCAGCAAGCTCTGGGCCAATAGCAGTAAAAAATATAGATAATGAGTATATGGGGTATGGTTTAGAGAGTCCCAGTGCTACCTATTGCCATCATGGAGTGTTACATAAGTTATATGCAGATTCTGAAAATTCTAAGCCTAGATTCTGCGTGCTAGTTGATAGTATTGATATATTATCTACACAGGGGTTTTTACATGGTATCTATACTTTAGATACAAAGTCAGAGCAATTAATATTTGCAATTAATCAAGAATTAACAAAAATCATTGTGAATAAGGTAGAGTTATATGTTTTTGCAAACAATGAATTTAAGCTTCTTAGTCGGACTCCTTTAACGGTGCATAAAGTTGGTGTAGGTAAGTATACAATAGAGCCATTAACGTTGTTTTTGAAAAATATCAAAAACAGATTGTTTCTGGCAGTGTCTTTTAAGCCACATGATAGCAACTATTGTTTTATAGACCCATGGTTATTGAAAATTACTGTGGAAGATATATATCGTGATTCGGAAGAGCCAATTATACCTAAAGAAAAAATAGGTTATAAAATTATTAGAGATTATAAATTTGGAGAAATTCCCGATTTTAAGTGGCACTCACTAGTTACGTCTAAGTAAGTGCCACGAATAATTATGCCATTTCTTTTAGTTGTTTAAGAGGGGTTACTCTTACCTTTCTAGAAGCAGCTTTAGCTGGGTAGACCGTTGGTTCTTTTGTAAATGGATTAATTCCTTCTCGGGATGGTTTTGCATCCACATTGCGAACTTGGATTTTGAGAATTCCAGGTAGTGTGAATTTTTCTGGACCATTTTTTTTAAGATGTGAAGCAATAATATCTTTCATTTCATCAAGAACATGAGTTACTTGGTTCTTGTTCAGATCACATCTTTCTGAAATTTCTTTAACCAATTGAGATTTAGTGAAGGCTTGAGATATCTTCTTTCTCTTTTTAGTCGCCATTAATTTCCTCCTGGAACACTTTAATTTAGCTATTTCTTAAATCATAACAAAAAAAAAATAGTAAAATCCACTGTTTTTTATATTGTTGCATCGAAGGCGACGACCACCCTGCAATCACATATTGTTAATTAAATATTTTTTTGATAATAAGCAGCTTATGTTTCTATTTGATGGATATTTTATGAACATCGCTAGGAGTATAAATCTTGCTGAGGCAATTGAATGAATAATATGTCCATTTTAAGTAGATGAACATATTATTCTTTAGGTTTGTCTTTGTTTTCTTCACTGCCTGCTTCAGGCTGGTCTTTAGGAGATGCATCAGATTCCGGGGCGGCAGTATCATTTTTTTTATTACCACTTTTGACTGCATTGCCGATAGTTTCTTTCGCTGATGTTAATGCTGCCTTTGTTTCGCTGCTAGTAGCAACAGCCTTCGCCGTTTCCAGGAAGGTTTTAGCTACTTCAGCTATCTTTTCTTTTATTGTTTTTTCGCTCATGTTGTTACCTAATTAATGTGCATACATTATATTGCTTAGACACCTAAGTATAAATGTAGCTCCAATAAGCATTTTTTGCACAGTTATATTAATAGTAGGTGGTTGGTCACGGTTTTGTCCAGGACGACATTTAACAATTTCACCTATGTGGATTTTCTAAATTTTACCGAGATGGTTTTTGTATCGGAAATGAGGGTATATAATTAAGATATAGGAGTAATTATGGGTTCCGGGATTAATAATGAAATAATTTTAGTGCTGATTATCCTGTGTTTAACCTCAGGAATACTAATTTCAGCGTCAGTTCGAGTAGATTTAGTTGCTATTTTAGTATTGGTGACTATTGGTCTTACAGGATTATTGCCACCTAACCAGCTATTTTCTGGTTTTTCTAGTGAGGCCTCGATTTCTCTTATTGGGGTAATGATCATAAGTTATAGCTTAGATAATGCTGGTATTACAGTGAAAATTGCTCGTTGGATTTTAAAGTTTGGAAATAATAATCCAAGGAGAACATCAACGGCATTGTTAATAATTTCTGGATTTTTATCCTCAATATTGCGTAGTTTGGGAACAGTGTCACTATTTTTACCCGTAGCAAATCGCATTTCTAAACGTCTGGGTATTTCGAAATCATCCTTGTTAATGCCAATGGCGTTCTGTGCATTGCTAGGTGGTACTTTGACTACTGTTGGTTCAAGTCCAATGCTAATACTCAACAGCTTGCTTGCAGATGCTGTCGAGGCAAATAATTTTGTAAATGCCAATATTTCTAAATTTAAGTTATTTGATATATTCCCCATAGGGCTGCTCTTATTATTTGTTGGAGTATTATATTTAACCTTGGTTATGCCTAAATTAGATGAAAAAAAGTCAAAGGGTAGTAAGATATCCCATATCAGAAATTACTTTAAAAAAACATATAATAAGGGAGGAGAAGTTTTTGAGCTTAGGGTTTTATCCTCATGTACGTTAATTGGTAAATGTTTGCGTGAATTTGAAAATGAAATGTCAGGGGAGCTTTCAGTTATTGCTATTCACTCAAAATCTGGCATGTGTTTCCCTCCATTAAGATGTACTCAGATATTACGCGGCCAAGATATTGCTATAATGGGCAAAAAGCAATTAGTTGTAGATTTTGCCAAAAGACATGGATTGCAAGTTCAAGAAAAACTAAATTCTTTTGCAGAATTATTGCATTCAAGCAAATCTGGTTTATCTGAATCAGTAATACCACCTAGCTCACAATTTGTTGGCCAAGAAGTTAGAGAATTACATATGCGTAGAAATCATGCCCTTAATGTTTTAGCGTTATTAAGAGGTGACAAAATATATACTGGAGCTGCACTAGATAGTGTTGTGTTGAGGACTGGTGATACTTTGGGTATGTATAGCCAATGGCAAGCACTTAATGAGTTTAGAGAGCAACCAGATTTTGTAGTAATAACTACATCTTATCCTCGTGAAAAATTATATTTAACTCATAAAATACCACAAGCATTGTTTTGTTTCTTACTCTCTATCGCTTTAGTGATTGCTGATCTTGCCCCTCTGTCTGTTAGTTTGTTAGCTGGTGCCTTAGGTATGGTTGTTACTGGTGTAATAACCATAGATCAGGCTTATGAAAGTGTAAGTTGGCGAACAGTATTTCTAATCGCAGGGCTATTACCTTTAGGTTTAGTTATGCAAACTAGTGGTACAGCTAATTGGTTGATAAATTTGGTATTAGATTATTTATTGCACTTGCCTATCTGGTCAGTACAATTGATACTATCTTTGTTCACTACAATAATGGCTTTGGTTATATCAAATATTGGGGCCACTATTTTAATGGTGCCATTGGCATTAAATATAGGTGTGCAATTAAACACGGATCCAAAAGTTTTGGCATTAATTGTTGCTCTATCTGCATGTAATACATTTTTGATTCCAACACATCAAGTTAATGCTTTGATTGCAGGCCCTGGAGGATATAAGGCTCATCACTTTCTTAGGTATGGAGGAATGATGACAATTTTATTTACAACTACTTTGATGATCAGTGTAAATTGGTATTACCCATAAAAAATGTTGATTATGGAATTATCTTTTTTTTATTTTTATTTTATTATCAATTAGGAATTGCTTGAATTGAAGCAAATCATTTTCTTGGTTAAATCCAGAATTTGGTAGCCAGATGAATCTCCCAGAATTTTTTAATCCAGTTAGGGGGATCATGTAACCATGTAAATTTTTCAAGTAATAAATTTTACGTATGCTGGTCCATTTAATATTGATGTCATTAGCCATGACCTGGCCTTTGATTTTATATTTTGTTACATGAAATGACCATGGTTGTTCGGGATTGCGTGAGATAGCCTTTCTATAACGTTGACGTACAAAAAATTGTTGTACTTTCTTTCTATGAAAAAGCCATACATAAGCAAAAATAACAAAAAATATAGAATTATAACTAATATTTCCATTGGTTTGAAAAACAAGCATAACTAATGAAGCTAATATCAATGAAAGCATGTTCATTGTTAACATAATTAATTTAATTTGTAAGCGACTTTCAAAAAAGTGTAGGCTTACAGCGCTTAATTCGTTTGGTTCAGGCAGGTAACTATTTGTGCTCATAGTGTTGGTTTGACTCTAAGGTGTTATCATGCGCCAAAAATATTTCTAGCAAGTCATTATGAAATAACATTCCAGTTTGTGTTGGCTTGTAGGTGCTATTATGCAACGATAAAAAGCCGGTATCAATAGCTTTTTGTAGTTGTGGCTTAATGCATGAGATTGGGAGCATGGTTGCAGCCTCAAATTGTAATGTGTTAAAGCCGCTTGTTAGTCGAAGAGCGTTAAGCATAAATTCAAGGGGCCGACGATCTATATCGATTACTTCTTGACTGGCTAGGAATGGTTTTGTTGGTGTTAAATAAAATTTGGGGTGGCGAATTTTTACTGTTCGGATAATAGAATTATTTTCGGAGTTAGATATTTTTCCATGTGCGCCAGCACCAATGCCTATATAGTCACCATATAACCAATAATTTTTATTGTGAGAGCAGTGGTGATTATTTTCTAAAGAATGAGCTGATACTTCGTATTGTAAATAGTTATATTCATTGAGTAGTTTGCTGCCTTGATCATGGATTTCATCTTGTACTTCATCACTGGGTAGTGATGGGGGTTTATGATAGAAATTTGTTCCAGGCTCTAGCGTTAATTGGTACCAAGATATATGAGTTGGAGTGTGAGCAATAGCGGTTTGCAAATCTTCTAATGCCTCATGTAGAGCCTGTTCTGGAAGGCTGTGCATAATATCGATATTAAAATTATCAAAACCAGCATCTTTAATTTTATTAATAGCATTATGAGATTCTTCTTGACCATGGATCCGGCCTAATATTTTGAGTTTGTCAGCTTGGAAACTTTGAACTCCTAAGGAGATACGATTAATACCGGCCTTATAATAGTCTTTAAAATTAGCGTGCTCAACTGTTCCAGGGTTAGCTTCCATGGTTATTTCTGCCCTACTAGATATAGGTATTTGCTTATTTATACCATCTAACAGTTTTTTGTATGCAGCAGGACTAATAAGGCTAGGTGTGCCACCACCAAAAAAGATAGTAGTAATTACTCTTTGGGTATTTAAAAAATGTAGATCATTTTTTAAATCTAGCAATAGCGCATTGATATAATCATCTTCAGGTAAGGTAGTGTTCAATTGATGTGAATTGAAATCACAATATGGACACTTGCGAATACACCAAGGTAAGTGAACATATAAGGCTATGGAGTTAGTCATTTGCCGGAAGAAGGAAATTAGTGAGTTCAGTAAGTGCTTGTCCGCGATGACTAATTGTATTTTTAGTTGTAAGGTCGAGCTCCGCCGCACTTACATTGTGGGTTGGTACCCAAAATATTGGATCATAACCAAAGCCTTTTATGCCTACAGATTCTTTAAGTATATCGCCATGCCAAGTTTTTATAATAACTTTGGGAGCTGGATCATTATATTTTTTCAGATAGACTAAAGCACAGTAAAAATAAGCCGCACGGTTGGTTATGCCATTGAGCTTGGTTAAAACTTTATCAATATTTTTTTGCTCATTAGCATCAGGGCCAGAATACCTAGCACTATATAGGCCTGGAGCGCCATTCAAGTGTTCAACAACTAGGCCAGAGTCATCGGCAATACATGGCAATTCAGTGTGTTTACAAGCATTGCGTGCTTTTAAGATGGCATTTTCAACAAAGGTTAAACCGGTTTCAATAATATCGACTACACCAAGTGTGGATTGAGGAATTACTTCGAAGTTTCCTTGGAGTTTATTAGCGATCTCAGTGCACTTGCCTTTGTTAGAGCTTGCAAAAACAATCCTCATAATCTGTTTATTCCTAAAATCCAAGAAGACTATAATTTAACAAATTTAAGGCGCGGAGTCATGTTTTTCCTATTTTTGTGTATATGAAGCAGAATGTTTTAATATTGAGTAGCTCGTTAAAGATGGTGTAGCATATACACCATCTTTGTTGGATTTCATGGCTGAAGGAGGAAAGCTTTCAAAAAAGCTGATTTTTTGTGGTATAGTAGCAGAATGCTTAATAAGAATACCTTAAAAAAAAGGGTGGGTTTGTGAGTTTTAACGATATAGTTGGCACAGCTGAAACACAGGCGGAAGAAATAGAGGCTAGTAGCCTTATTCATGAAATATCTATATACCTAGATTTAAACATGCTCTTCAAGCTTGATAGTGAATTAAAAAAATCCATACAGTCCCCGGAAATTATTAGATTTTCACAGTTGCCAAAAAAATATTGTAGTAGAAATATAGTGTTTATGGTGTATGTTGATTTGGGAGGGGGATTTGTAAGTGCCTCTAATATATATGCTCAGGATACATTATTAAACCTGATTGATCATTTGTTGGACTTTAGCAAAGATAGTGGATTTAAAGTTAAGGCCAGGAATATTGATATAGATTTGTCTTGGTGTGAAGCTATTAAATTAATGGAGGTTGTGCGTTCTTGTTATTTAAAATTAGAAGCGTGTTATGAGCATGGTCTTATAGATTTCCCTGTATTATTGCAAGCTATTAAGTCCATAGATAATTTTTTAACTAAATTAAATTTATCTGCACCGTCGCTAAAAGATTTAGTGGTGAAGTTGAAGCTAGGTACTAAATATCTAGTTGGTATTATTACCAACCTGTCCATGTGTAAATTAGATTATAAATTGTGTGCCTATGTAGCGGAACATTTAAACCAAAAGCACATGGAGCAAGAGGAGCTGATGGATGTTTTAAGAGAAATCATACCATGCTTTACAAATTTTCCAATATTATATTATGACTTGTCAGATAGTAATAAGCGTGCATTAATTAACGAATTCCCCAGGTATATGATGGTCAATTACATGCCTGATGACTATAGTAAACTTCTTATAGATGATAGTGGCATCACATCTATATGTGCAAAAAAAGAGGCTAACGTAGCTTTGTTGTTCCATGTTTTTCAAGAACAGGAAAAAGCACATTCGGTGAAAATATGGAGCGTGATGTCTGTTAATGTGTTAACTGCACAACAATTGATTATTTTAATAGATAATAGTGATGCAGTTGAGATAGTTGCTAATATATTAAGTTCTTTACGAAATAATTTTTCTAATCGACGTTCGGCACAAGAAATAGAAAATATATTAGTAGCTTTGTTAGCTAAACATCATTGTGTTAAAAACAAATACATAGATGACGTACACTTCATTTTAAGACAAAATCCATCTCTGGCTGCGAGTGATGTTTTTGATAAAGCTTCTCAATTGAAAAAAATCAGAGTAACGGCTAAGTGGTGTGAAGATGGTAATAAAACCAAAGCCTTGGTGTTTCTTCCTGAAGATATGTCGTTAATAAGGAAAGATCATTTAGAGATTATTCTGGGGATGCAAACCCCCACAGCTGTGAGTTTAAATTCCGAAGCATGGGCAGCTACTGTACATGGATACACTAAATATACAAAAAATGTAATAAGGAACCAAGCTATTACAGGGGCGCTGTGTTCTGATCTTGAACTTGGCATTTTAGCAAAAGGTAATATTGTTTATGATGAGATGCTAGAAGGTGTGATATTAATGTCTGTTGCTAAAAAAAGTTCTGTGTTTTCAAGCTGGAATGACTGCTGTATTGAAAACATAAATAAATTAATAGGGGTGTTAAAGACTAGAGAAATTGTAGAACTGGAGGAATTTGTGGTGGCAACAGGATATTTCCCATATTCACAACTGCCAGCAACTGACCTTGACGTTTCGTCTCAATACAAATTAAAAGCATTGCATATTAAGGCTATGGTGCGATTGGATGAGATGATTCAAGAAAAACATGAGATAAATTTTCCTACTGATGTGCCATTTGCAAGCATGGAAAAAATATTTGCATGGCTTGCACTGTATAGAGATAAAATAACCTGGTCTTATTCTATGCCAGTATGGAAGCGTTACTCTAATTTGTGCCAAAATGATATATTAACTATTTATTGCAGTGTGAGCTCGAATGCAACGAAAAAAATGCTAGAATCTCTTGGTTCGAAAGATTCTATTTTTTTGGGACTTATTGGATTGAAAAAATCTTTTATTTTAAGTAGAGGGAATTTGACCTCGGAATTTGAAGAAACTTTTTTTTCTGATCAGTTGTATAAGTTTTATAATGCGGATGAAATGGCAGATTTTTTGCTTTTCATGGTGGGGCATGATGGATACTCATTTTGTGATTCTAATCTGACAGAGATAGCAATGTACCATGACCTTTCATCCGCTGTACTTGCTGATTTGAGGCGAAAAATTATTTCAAACTCTTTGGAGTGGGCAAGAAAAACTATTATTAATAACGGCACAATCACGATTCCTGGTGATATTCATCAGAAAGCCATCTCCCCTGTACTTGAATTATGCTCAGGCTATGATGCTGTTCATGTTAGTGTTGAGAAAAAATGTTGGAATACTAGAGAATTTAGCCAGGAACAAATAATTAACATTGGTACTGCCTATGTGAAGAATCAAGTTAATAAAAATTGTGATTATGGATATGGGTTGACCATGATGGCAAATATATTTTCATCTTTTTATGCGATAAAAGCATTATTAAATAAAGTGAAAACAAACGTTCTTGCTGATGAGGCATGTGCATGGTTAGTTGAAAGAGCAAACAACATTACTATGAATAATGAGCAAATTATAGAGATAACAACACTAGCTTGTGAGGAGATAACATACTATCCGGAACACTTATCCAATGAAATGGAGACTTTATTCATGGAAAGGGGAATTTCATTAAAGCATCTGGAAAGGTTACTTGAAAATGTCAGGATGGTAAAAGAGCCTATTTTGTACGGCCAAAACAATGCTAGAGTCTTTAAAGATACGGAACCATCCCGCAGTGCTCATTGTCATCTCAGGAAAGTGAAATTTACCATATAACTGAATTATTGTTATTATCTGAATAATCTATAAGGCGTATCTAGAGAACGTTAATGTAAGCATGTCGTAGTAATTACAACACATGCCTTTGTTTGCTGGTCTATACTTTTATATAAGGGTAGATAGGGTGCAGGTGTAGGGTGCCAATCAGTGTAAATACATATTTTTCGAATACTAGCTTTGCAGATAGGCTGATTAATAGATCAACATCTTTGTATAGCTTACAAATAAAAAACACAGAAAACATATATTCTAAATATAATTTAGCTTCCTCAAAATTATTAGCATCTACTGCAACAGCTATACGGCAAAATTTATTTTCAAAGTCTAGCTCTACTAGTGCATATGATATTAGTAATGCGATATTATCCGCTGAATATGCAGGAAAGGTACGTAGTTCAACTGCTGTACAAAGAAATATAAGTGATGGTGCGAATTTAAGTTATTTTGCAGAACAGGCCTTGTCCGGTGTCCAGACATCTTTATCTAGAGCAAGAGAGTTAGCACTACAAGCATCAAATGGGACTTTGCACTCTAGTGATAGGTCGGCAATTATAAGTGAGTTTAATCAGATTAAGGAAAGTGTAGATCAGAGCATAGCGGGAAGTAATTTTAATGGCATTGGTTTATTAAATGGTGATTCTAGTAATTTATATATTCAGGCTGGGATTGATCCTAATTCACCGCTTGCAATTAATATAAATGATATGTCTGGAGCTCTAGATGATATAGACTTAAGTTCAGCCGAGAGTGCAGCTATTTCAATTGCAACTATAGATGCTTCTATAGCAGATATTTCATTAGAACAAACCAATATTGGTGCTATAAGTAATCGTTTTGGAAGTGCTTATAATGCAGCATCAGCAACCACTGTAAGTTTTCAAGGTGCAGAAAATATAGTAAATGATGCAAGCATGGCATCTAAAATAGCTATTTTCACTAAAAATAACATGTTGCTTCAAGCTCAAGTAGCAGATTTTAAAAAATCTAATCAAATCAATAGTTCAACTTTCAATATTATTATTTAAATTATTTTTACTAGTGTCGCATAAGATCTTGACCATATTTTGTAATAGGGCTAGAAATTAATATTTGACATAGCTGTATGCCAATAAGAAATATTAATGGGGATAAGTCGAACATACCAATAGGGGGCACTCGTCTACGAATCGGAGATAATAGTGGCTCAGTAAGTAAGTTAAGCACCGATGATACAGGGCTCATTGGCATAACCCAACTTAAAATAATAGAGATAATGACGAGATAAATATATAGGCCGAATACCGTTGCAATTAATGCTCCAATAGTCCAAATAGAGATCCCCAGGCAAAAATTGGTGCTAAAAGTTGGAAGGCTCCCACTAATTAGCAAGCTCAAAAGAATAAAGATTAGTTGTAATAGTATTACTAGAACAAATCCAGCAATATCATAACCACGATAGCCTGGAATAATTCGGCGCAGTGGTATTAAAGTTGGATTGGTCACTTTCACAATAAATTGTGCTACTGGATTATAAAAATTCACACGCATAATTTGAAAGATAATACGTAGGAGTACAGTATAAATATACATTGAAAAAAATATACCAAGTAGAAATGATATAGCATTCTGTAGAGGTGAGTACATTATTATATAGCTCCAAGTTCTTTTGAACGGGTTATCGCAGCGTGCAGTGTGCTTTCCATAAGATCATATATGCCATTATCTTTCATAGCCATAATGGCCGCAGCAGTAACGCCATTCGGGGAAGTGACTTGTTGTATAAGTTCGTTCATAGATAAATTTTCATTTTTAACCATGCTTCCGGCGCCGATAACAGCTTGAATAGTTAGTTCCTCTGCTTTTTCAGTGGGCAGGCCCAGTTTCTCAGCAATTAAAATCTTTTGCAATATTATTGTAAAATAATAGGCAATACCTGATCCTGCAATAGCTGTAGCAATATGAATATGTTCTTCATTATCAAGCCAGGTCACTGTACCCATGGCAGATATTAATTCATTTACTTGATCTTTAATATTAGAGCTAACATTGGATTTACAATAGGCAGCTGTAGCACTTTGACTATATTTTGCTGCTGTTGTAGGCATAGCTCTAATAATTGTTCTTTGTGTGCCGAAGATATCCTCATAGAAAGATATGGGCATTCCTGCTGCAACCGTTAGGATGATCGTATTAGTGGTTAATAAGGCTTTAATTATTTCTTGTGATGGCTCTATTTGCTGTGGCTTGATAGCAATTATAAGGACATCAAAATTTAATTCATTGTTTATGTCTGTACTACTATGAATACCATATTGGTCAGTCATCATTTTACATTTAGAGATATTTCTATCAAAGATATAAATATGTTTTGGATATTTTCTATTGAGAGCAATGGCAATGTAGCTACCCATATTGCCAGCACCAATAATTGCAATTTTTAGATCCTCAGTTTGCATGATTGTTTCCTATTTTGGTCCAAATAGTGCTGTTCCGATTCTAATTAAATTTGCACCAGAGGCGATAGCTTCTGGAAAATCAGTGCTCATCCCCATAGATAGAGTATCAAAATCATAATCTTTAGCATAATGATTGTATATTTGAGCTACCTGAAGATATGTTTCACGATTGACTGTGCTATTTGTACTTTTCTTTGGTATGCACATGAGACCGCGTAGTCGCAAATTATCTAGTTTGATTAGCTCACTAATAAATTGCTCTAGATCACAAGGTAATATACCAGATTTTTGTGGTTCTTGGTCGATATTTACCTGTACACATACATTTAGTGGACTGAGAGTTTTTGGTCTATGTTTATTTAGAAGACTGGCAATTTTGAGCCTATCCAAACTGTGGGTCCACTGGAAATGCTCGGAAATTATTTTAGCCTTATTACTTTGAATTGGACCAATAAAATGCCAGATAATATTGGTATTACTGAGTGATATAATCTTATCAACGGCTTCTTGTGCCTTGTTTTCACCAAAGTCGAGCTGTCCTTTTGCGAGCAAAGACTTGATGTGAGCTAGGTCGCGGCCCTTACTAACGGCAAGGAGTTTAATATTTTCTGAATTCTTATTAGCTTGTTGGCAAGCTAATAGGATTTGCTTCTTAATGGTAGTGTAGTTGCGTTGAACATCATGCATATATTGGTCCTTTGAGTTTACATGGGATCTATTTTAACTAATTTTAACTTGGGGGTAGATAGTGGATATTACAGAATTACTTGCGTTTGGGGTAAAGAATGGTGCATCAGATGTGCATATTACTACAGGTATGCCTCCACTTCTTCGGGTTGATGGCACAATAAAGAAGTTAGATCTTCCTGTATTAACGAATGAACAAGCATCTCAGATGTTGTTTGATGTTATGAGTGACGAACAGCGTAAAGACTTTCAGAATGACTTAGAAATAGATTTTTCATTTGAAATTCCTGACTTGGCAAGATTTAGGGTTAATGTGTTTCATCAGGATCGTGGTGTAGCTGGGGTCTTACGGACTATACCTACAATAATTAAAAGTTTAGAGGAGCTTGGTGCTCCAACAATATTTAAAGATATTGCAGATACTCCAAGAGGTTTGGTATTAGTAACAGGTCCAACTGGCAGTGGCAAAAGTACTACTCTTGCTGCTATGGTCAATTACCTTAATGAAAATAAAGGGCACCATATTTTGACGGTGGAAGATCCTATTGAATTTGTTCATAAACCAAAAAAGTCAGTGATAAATCAACGAGAAGTACGTCGAGACACAAAAAGCTTCAATAATGCATTACGATCAGCTTTGCGTGAGGATCCTGATGTGATCTTGGTTGGGGAGATGAGAGATTTAGAGACTATTAGGTTAGCACTATCAGCAGCTGAAACTGGCCATGTAGTGTTTGGTACCTTGCATACTAGCTCGGCTCCTAAAACTATTGACAGAATGGTTGATGTTTTCCCTGCTGGAGAAAAGGCCATAGTTAGAGGAATGTTATCCGAGTCATTACGAGCAGTAATTTCACAAGTACTGGTACCCAAAGAAGATGTTGGTAGAGCCGCCGCCCATGAAATTATGATTGCATCATCAGCAATTCGAAATCTTATTCGGGAAGAAAAAGTATCACAAATGTATTCTGTCATGCAAACTGGTAAATCACTTGGCATGCAGACTTTAGATCAATGTTTACAAGAGTTAGTGCGCAAAAAAACAATTTCAATGAAAGCTGCAAGAATGAAGGCGGAAAATAAAGATTTGTTCAAATAAAGGTAGGTAGTACACTTGAATTTAGAAAATTTTTTACAGGCTGTAGTGAAAGAGAAAGCTTCAGATTTGTACTTAGCTGTAGGTGCCAAGCCATCAATGAAAGTTGATGGGGCACTAGTTAATATTGCAGATGAACTTTTAACTGAAGATAGATGTAAAAGTCTTATTTACCAAGAATTAAATGAAGTGCAAATATCTGAATTCGAAAATAATTTAGAGCTTAATTGTGCTTTGTTTTTTAATGATATTGGCAGATTCCGTCTTAATTTGTATTATCAAAAAAATACTATTGGAGCTGTACTACGTAGAATTGAAGATAAAATTCCAGAGCTTGCGGCATTGGGGGTTCCAAGTATAGTTGAGAGACTTTCAATGGTGCGAACAGGACTAGTTTTAGTCGTGGGAGCTACTGGTAGTGGTAAAAGTACTACTCTTGCAGCCATGATAGGTAATAGAAATAAGTATGATACCGGACATATTGTCACGATCGAGGATCCTATTGAATTTATACATGATCATCAGTCATGTATTGTTAGTCAAAGAGAAGTAGGAATTGATACCCATTCGTTGCAAGATGCATTAGAAAATACTTTGCGGCAAGCACCTGATATTATTTTAATCGGTGAAATTAGAACTAAAGAAGCTATGGAGCATGCGATCCATTTTTCTGAAACTGGACATTTGTGTCTTGCGACATTACATGCGACTAATACCTCTCAAGCTCTAGAGAGGATAGTTAGTTTTTTCCCTCAAGGTAACCATAATCAAATATATGCAGAGTTATCTGTTAATTTATCTGGCATAGTTGCACAGAGGTTAGTGCGACGTAAAGGGAGTAAAGGTCGAGTTGCAGTTATGGAAGTCTTATTAAATACACCAGCAATGACCGCTCACATTAAAGATGGTAATATAAGTGAGGTTAAGCCTTTGATGGAAAGATCAGGAAGTGAGGGCATGCAGACTATAGATCAATCCTTATTTTCTCTGTATCAAAAAGGACTTATTAGCTATGATGATGCAATGCGTGCAGCAGATTCGGAAAATAATTTAAGGTTATTGATTAAATTAAAAGAAGATAAGAAAGATGGTGGCTCTAGTTTGGATGGAGTCTCAATAATGTAGATAGGATGATTATGAGAAAAACATATTTTAGACAACAGGGTATGTCGCTGGCTTCTTTGCTAATTGGTTTGGCTACGGGCTCATTCTTAATTATGTCTATCATGCAGGTATTTGGCACCAGCAAACAGGTCACATCTCTGACTAAGAGCATGGGACAAATAAGTCAAGAATCTAGATTTGTAGTTTATCATTTAGATAGATTGATATCTCAAACTGGTTATAGGCAACATGCAGAGTCAGTGTACAATGACCTTGGTGCCCTATATAACGGTAATCATATCGATTATAACAATGAAGAGTATAAATTTGTTGCCTCAACAGGTCCGCCACTAAATATTATTGATTGTAATGGTAATGTTGTAGGGCCTAACCGTAATCAAAATTTAAGATTGAAAAAAGATGGAGATAGTTTACTGTGCTCATCTGATGATTCAACCTGGGTCAAAATTATAGACGGTAATATTGATGAATTTAATATGTTTGCACAACTTACAGATCCAAGGTTTGAGACTTTTAGAATTAAAGATATACGTGAATTAACTCAGGAAGAAAAATTACGTGTTATTGCAGTAAGAGTGTCTATCTTAATTCGTACGAAAAAAGATGTACGTTTAACTACAGATACAGCAAGCTATAGAAATGTATCTGATGCTGAGTGGTCTGAATATAATGATAAAAAAATGCGTCATGTAATAGAATTCACAGTACTAACACCACATATATACGAAGATCTGAATACTTCCATTTATAATATTGCTGATACGCAATACCCAGAAGAGTTTAGTGTATTTGCGTTTAACACAGATAACCTAGGGATGGTTGAGAGGCCATGGGTGCAAAATCAATAGAATTACACTATTATGCCAGTAACTCCTGGTTCAGGTGGTGGTGGATTTTCGCAAAACCATTTTTTGGTAATGGTTATACTGTTGGCAGATAGCAATTATATAATCGGTATTTACTACAACAATAAATTAAAATTTCATTAATTTGTCACCATGGATATTTCTATTATCTTTATTGCAATGAAATTAATTTTGATAATTAATATTATCCCTCTATAATTAGAATAATATTTTATTTTTTTATTATCATTAAAGCGTTTACATTGGAGTCCTCATGCGTATTAAGAACAAATTATATATTATGTCTATAGCGGTATTATTATCACCGCAGTTGTCTGTAGCTGGGACTACTTGGTACGGACATGTTAATAGGGTCGCGTTTGCTGCAGATGATGGCCATGCAAAAAATACTTTTTTTGCAGACAATGATGCTAGTGGTACTAGGTTTGGTGTTGCTGGTGATGTTGATGTACAAGAATGCTTGATGATAGGTGGAAAATTTGAACTAGGTTTAGTGGCTGCAAATAGTGCTTCTGTTAATCAGCTAGACGGATCAGGATCAGATTCTTTTTCAATTCGTCATGCTGATACCTGGTTAAAGACTTCTTTTGGAACAATATCAGTAGGAAAAGGTAGCATGGCTACAGATGGTACTGCTGAAGTTAGTTTCTCTGATACATGGAATACTTCATATTCTGCTGTCTCAGTAGTTGGTGGTGGACTATATTTTCATGATAAGAGCTCTAACTCTAAAGTTGTGAGTACAGATCCTACTGTTGGGACTTACTTTAATAATTATGATGGCTTGGGTCGTAAAAATAGAGCTCGGTATACCTCACCAGATTTTGCCGGTGTGGTAGTGTCTGCATCAGTTGGACGTATTAATAATGAACAGTATGGCTCAGATGTAGCATTGACCTACAATAGTGATAAAACCAAAGAAATATTGTTTGGAGGGGCTTTGGGATATTATAAGTTTTCTAAAAATGGTAATAGTAAAGCGGAGAAAGTTTTAGATGGCTCTGCAGGTGTTTTACATAATGGTACAGGGCTGAATGCATCAGTGGCTTTTGCAAAAAGAAAAAGGCTAAATGATGGAGATAAAAATCATCGCTATGGGTATGTACAAGTAGGTAAAAAATCTGACTTGAACTCATACGGAAAAACTAATTTTGCGGTAGATTACTTTAATGGAAAGAATGCCGTCGCAAATAATGATAAAGCTACATCATATGGAGCAGGTGTTGCTCAGAAATTTGATTCAGTAAATGCAGAAGTCTACATGGGTCTAAGAAACTACAAGCTTAAAAATAGCACTGCAACCTACAATAATGTCCTAACTGCTATGTTAGGTATAAAAATTGGTTTTGGTGGAACTGTAGCTTAATTTTTTACAAAAATATGTGTAACCTCCTACTGAATAAGCTTCAGTGGGAGGTTTCATGAAAATGTCATTTCTTATCTAGTCTATAACTACTCTCAATTTATGAAAGTTTATTAAACTTTACAACCTATTGTAATTGCTCTGATAATTATCAACATTTCCCTCACAATATATCAAATTGCTTGACTACACTTAATAACTAATATGAACAATTTGAGGTTGATAACTATGAAAATAAAAAGATTATTCCTTTCCACAATATTCGCTATGTTATTAGCACCATTAGCTTTTGCGACAACTGTAGTTACAATGGTTGGAGATGCAAACTATAAACCTTTTATTTATGATGAGCAGGGCGTGGCAAAAGGTAAGTATGTTGATATTGTCAGCCAAGCTTTTGAGTTAATGCCAGATTATGAATTACGTTGGCAAATGATGCCTTGGCAGGAAGGTCTAGATGCTGTGAAAAATGGCAATGCATTTGCAATTGTTCCCCCTTATTATCGACCAAATGAAAGACCATGGATTTCTCCATATTCAGAGCCTCTCTATACTGAAGATTTTGTTGTGGTTTGTAATAATACTGCTATGAGTCAACCTAGAAATTATTTTCCTAATGATTATCTTGGGCTAACGTTTACTGGAGATACAGGTAATACTGCGGGGAATCCTTTTTCAGTATTGGTCAAAGAAGGTAAAATAAAATTAATAGAGAGTGACTCTTCTATGAATAATCTTGAAATGGTGAGCTCAGGTCAAGCTGATTGTTACACTAACAATTCTATTCTTGTTGATAATTTAATGATAGACATGCCATCACTTTCTAAAGGGTTAGTTATAAAAAAAGTAAGTAGTGAAAATGCTCATGTAGGGTTTGCTAAAAACAGTAGTAAATTTCCTTATAAAAATGATTTTATTCAAAAATTCAACGCAGCTCTTAAGCAAGTAAAAGAACATGCTAGTAAATAATTATGATTGAGTTATTTCTTATCAATCTCCCACACTACATTCTAGAGTGGGAGATCTTAATTCATTCCATATATAACTATATTGTCATTAACAACTAATGCCTGTTGTAGCACCATTTCTTATAGTTGTTGATGATTCAGCCCCAAACCCTCGTTCTATACATTCTGAGGTTGCATCATATGGCGGTAAAGGCTCCCCATCGCACCATATTCTATAGTTGTTAGATGTACCTTGGCTTGGACATCGGTTAGACTGCGCCCCATAATGAGTTCTTCCACTAGTATCTTGTAGTGTTGTGCCATTTGAGCAACGAATATCTTTTATTATTGCTATATCAGAGTATTGATCATTGCTTGCATAATAATTAGTTTGTGGTAGCCATTTAAACTCTTTGACATAGTCAGATGGGCAGGTAATTGCATACAAGTGAGTGCCGTCTTGATGTGAGTTTTGGGTGCTATGTTGATTTCTGGCTCCACCACCCTCATCTCCCCCTTGGACATTAACACAATAATTTGAATTTGTTCTGAAACGATGCTCACTATATGTTGTTGGGGAGGAGGGGTCGTTAGTACATTTACCAATGTTGGTGCCATCATAAGGAATAAAATGAACATAATCTACTATAGAGCCAGTAGTGACTGCAATACCTTTGACCCTAGGCCCAATCTCTGATAACTCTAATTCTCCATCATCTTTATCCCAATGAGCTTTTTTATTCTCGGTTAAATAGTGATCGTTCGGTGTGTAAGTGGTATGTGGTACGGTTACAGGTCTATAGTATCCAGGAGGGGTATGTCTAGAAAGTCCACATCTGCCATTAACTTCTATAATTGTAAAATTCAAGAAATGTCGTAGCAAAATTATTATCCCAGAACTACACGACCAATTTGGGATTACTGTATCTGAAGGTTGGAACCAATGCTGCTCTGTAACCATTATTGTAGTTGGTATATCATAAACTAGTCCTAGTGCATTAGCATTAGGTTTTACCTCACTTAGGACAGTGCTACCATTGCAAGCAACATTGCCAATAGCCGATACATAATAGCCAACTGAGTCAGAATGATATGCATAAGGTAAATTATTATACCAGTAGTCAAATGACTTGATTCCAGAGCTGCCACAGTCCCAGTCATATAGGCATGAGCCATCATCACAATCTGGATCTGAATTGTGGCGCTCTGCTCTTAGATATTGATCACTATCATAAAATTTGAGCGAGACTATTTGCTGTGGATTTGCGCTTAACCAACCAATAGCAATTTTACTAAATATAGATGGCATGGTTATCCAGGGTGCATCTAGTTCAACTATTAAATCATTCAAAGTGTCGTTGGCTTTTAAAGCTTGTACCTGAGGGTTGCTAATAAGCAATTCATGACTGCTATCAATAAAATTGGTCCAATATGTATAAGGATTACTATTTCTGATATCTGGTATAGATGGAATAATACCAGGCTGTCCTATGACTTGTTTGTCCTCTGAGTCATAATCATAATATGATCCCATGAAAAGATTAGCTTTTAGATCCGTGTGGTCTGGAAAACTGGAGCAAGAGTCACGTTGATTGTCTGGCACAGGGAGTTTCATATTATTAGTATTGTTAAATACTGAGAAAATATTGGTATCAATTAAATTAGTAAAGGTATAACTATCTGCCTGTGGGATAATATATGGATCATGATATTCTAAATTATTTACTGAGCAGTCAATGATTGCGCTGTGCTGCCACTCAGCACAGGTATTTGCCAGAGTATTTATAGGATTGAACCTTATGTTCTCTGGATCCCGGAAGGCTGTCAGATCGGCTTCAAAAACATCAGTGAAGTATGCCCTTGGAGAGACACTTTCGCATGTCAGTTTTGTAGATTGGGTACATGTAGGTCGATCAACGTTGTTATAACATTGAGATGGACAGTTTGAGTTTATATTTGGTCCAATTTCAGTACCATACGAATAATTTTTATCGTTACACAAAGACACTGATGATGGCTTCATTTCTACAATCCTAATTTGGACAGTATTATCAGTGCCAACACCCATATGTTCCTGGATTACTTCAACTTGGTCGGGAATTGCTTCCTCTAGGGTAAAGTCTGCAGGAATAAAAAATGATTCTTTGTTATAAATATAGGTGTAAATACTATCGTTTATGACCAACAGGCTGAGTATAAATACTCTAGGATAAGATTCAGTAGAGAATAATCCATGGTCAGCATTGCTAGCATCTACCCCCACTTGTTTGTTGCCTCTAGGATAGTCTTCATGTCCGCCCCAAGTTTCTTGGAAAACTTCAACAAAATCATTAATGTCGTTGCTATAGATGGTTGGGCATACATCACCAATAACTGGTAGAGATGCAGTAAGGTTATTTGGACAAGTTATTCTAGTGATATTGGGTTGTTGATAAACAGCTGGAATGCCATTTAATGTTAATTGAGTGCTACCAATAGAGACAAAATCAAGAACTCTAGGTTTTAAGTACGGAGCGTTATCTATTTTTCCCATAACTTGTTGTTTATTGCGAACAATTGTATTTAATTTATCAAAGTTACCAGGCCTCTCTCTAGCAAGAAGGGCTCTTCCTGCTCGTACTGATTTGCTTTCTGCCATAACCCCTGATAGTGTTGCTGAGCCTATTGTTACAAGAACCGCTATCATGATCATCGCGATCATTAAGATAGCTCCATCTTGTTTCTTCGAAGGTAATTGAGATCTCATCACTTTGAAGCAACTCCATTGCATCACAAACAAACATCGGTTTGTAAGATAACTTTACAAAGAATAATATATAAGTGTCAACTTACTCTATCTTATATTCTAACCACTGTTGCAGAATAATGGCAGCAGCTTTTGCATTTATTAATGTAAAATTTTTATTAGGAATATCACTATGCTGTTTAGCTTCCCAGCTAGTTAGGCGTTCATCTTCTAAATGTACCGGAATATTTTTATATCTTTCTTTAATTCGGTTGGCAAATTTTCTAGCTCTTTTAGTCATAAGTTGGTCAGTACCATCCATATTTAATGGTAGGCCAACAACAATATCGTTAGGTTGCCAGTCATCTACTAATTGATCTATATCAGACCAGATTGGAATACCATCTTTAGCTCTTATTGTTGTAAGTGGAGTTGCTGTTTTAGTTAGTGTTTGTCCCGAGGCTACCCCAATATATTTCATACCAAAGTCAAAGCCCAAGGCTTGACTCATTTTAGATCACCAAATTGATACTGTAGGATCGATAAAACTGCTAAAGAGGCTGTTTCAACACGTAGGACTCTAGGTCCAAGATTGACTGAGCTAAAGCCGTGATGATCTGCAAGTTCAATTTCACGTTTAGTAAGGCCACCTTCAGGGCCAAATAATAAATTGTAACTGTCATGTTGAGAAAAACTAGTTACAGAGTCATTGGGATCAGGATTCAAAAGTAATTTTGCCCCAGTGTGCTCCATGGCTAACCACTCATCTACAGTTACAGCATCAGCAATAGTAGGAATATCATTTCTATAAGCTTGTGCACAGGCTGAGATAGCGACATTTTCCCAGTGTTGTTTTTTATCTTCAAGTTTATTGCCAGCTTTACGAATATTTGTATGATCGCCGATCAATGGGGTTATTTTACTTACACCAAGTTCGGTAGCTTTTTGAATAAAAAAGTCCATGGCTGTAGATTTTGCTACCACTTGTCCAATATGAGTTGAGAGTGATGACTTTGTTAGTTGTTGTGTAACCGTTCCAACTTGAACATGTACCGTATTACGACCAACATTAGTTATTGTTGCCTCAGCAACATTATCGTGGTGATTAAATAATTCGATAGTATTGCCGACCTTTAAGCGTAATACGTGCTTAATGTGGTGGTGTTGTGACTTTTGATCTAAAGCCAACTCTTGGAAGGTAATAAGTTTTTCTGGATAGTAAAATCTTAGTTTTCTCATGGGCTTCGCAATAAATCATAAATTTCAGCAATAGCATCATATCTATTTAAGGTGTAGAAGTGAATACCTGGTACGCCAAGTTCTAGAACTTTTTTGCATAATTCTGCAACTACCTTCGCACCATGTTCAATCATGGCTTCTTTATCATCACCAAAAGAAAGTAATTCTTTAGAAAGCCATCTAGGTAAATCAGCGCCACAGCGATTTGAAAATCTTTCTAGCTGTTGCACATCATAAATTGGCATAATGCCAGGAGTGATAGGGATTGTTATATCGTAATCTATACAGGCTCTATGAAAATGCTCAAAAGATTCAAAATTATAAAAATACTGAGTAACTGCTCCGCAGGCACCAGCATCAACTTTATCTTTAAAAAATTTAAAATCTTGTTTTGCACTTGTTGATTGTGGGTGATACTCAGGGTAGGCCGCAACCTCAAGTGCAAAATCATTGGCATAGTTATCCTTTATGTATCTTAGCAAATCAATCGCATGCTGAAATTGGCCAAGAGATTCACTTGGAGGTAAATCACCACGCAACACTAATAATTTTTTAATACCTAAATCTTTATATATTTTCAGCAGATTATCAGTGCTTTGTTGCGTTGCATACACACATGAAATATGTGGAACTAGAGCTACGTTTACATTATCAGCTAAGGCTTTTATAGTATCTAAAGTTTTATCTTGGCTCGTAGCACCAGCACCAAAAGTAACAGAGTAATATGAAGGATTAAGGGCCTCATATTTCTTAGCGACATTAATAAGGTTTTGTAACCCCTTATCTGTTCTTGGTGGAAAAAACTCAAAACTAAATTCTGCCATAAAAGCTGCTCCTAATATCGGTAGTGGTTAGGTTTAAATGGACCATTGATGGCAATATTTAAATATTTTGATTGTTTTTCATTTAGTTTGGTAAGTTTCACCCCGATTCTTTCGAGATGTAAGCTAGCAACTTCCTCATCTAAATGTTTGGGTAATACATGGACACCAACAGGGTATTGCTTATGGTTATTCCAAAGCTCTATTTGAGCTAGAACTTGGTTAGTAAAGGAATTAGACATTACGAAGCTTGGGTGCCCTGTTGCACAACCCAGGTTGACCAGGCGCCCCTCGGCTAGAAGAATAATACGTTTCCCATCTGGGAAAATAATATGATCAACTTGGGGTTTAATATTTTCCCACTTATATTGTCTTAGAGAAGCTACTTCTATTTCTGAATCAAAATGACCAATGTTAGAAACAATGGCATCATTTTTCATAGATAACATATGATCGTGAGTAATAACGTCGACATTACCAGTACAAGTAACAAAAATATCTGCTTGACTTGCAGCCTCCTCCATAGTTACAACGCGAAATCCTTCCATTGCTGCTTGTAGAGCACAGATAGGATCAATCTCGGTAACTAAAACCGAGGCACCTAAGCCACTTAAAGATTGTGCACATCCTTTTCCAACATCACCATAACCTGCAACAACAGCAACTTTACCTGCAATCATTACATCTGTTGCACGTTTAATGCCATCGACTAATGATTCACGACAGCCATATAAGTTGTCAAATTTAGACTTAGTTACAGAATCATTAACATTAACCGCTGGAATTTTTAGTTGACCAGATTTTTGCATTTCATAGAGTCGATGGACACCAGTAGTTGTTTCTTCAGTAACACCACGTACATTAGATAATAAGTCTGGAAAGTCATCATGCATTACTTTAGTAAGATCTCCACCATCATCTAAAAGAACATTGGGTTTCCATGTTGGGTCACCAGTAATAGATTTTGTAAGACACCACTCATACTCTTCATCTGTTTCACCCTTCCAAGCATAAATGGGGATCCCTGCCATAGCCATTGCCGCCGCGGCATGATCTTGTGTTGAGAATACATTACATGAGCTCCAACGAATTTGTGCTCCTAAAGCTACAAGAGTTTCCATTAATACTGCTGTTTGTATCGTCATATGGATACACCCAATAATGCGTGCGCCTTGTAGTGGTTGCTCGGTAGCATAATTTTTTCTTAGTGCCATAAGGCCAGGCATTTCGTTTTCAGCAATGTTGATTTCTTTTCTTCCCCAGTCGGCAAGAGAAATATCAGCGACTTTGTAGTCAACTAATTCATTAGTTGTTCCTTTAGATTTCAGCTGTGTTGCTTGTTCCATGTTTGATTCCTTTAGACTTAGACTTGGCCATATCCTGTAGTATTTCAACTTTATCAGTAGCTTCCCATGGGAAAACATTTGTTTCCCTGCCAAAATGGCCGTAAGCTGCTGTTGCTTTGTAAATTGGTCGTAGTAGATTCAGGCTATTGATAATGCCACTAGGGCGTAAATCAAAAGCGTTTTCAATGATGTTGATAAGAGCATCATTATTGAGGACGCCTGTACCAAAAGTATCGACCATAATTGAAGTAGGTTTGGCAATACCAATTGCATAGGAAAGTTGAAGTTCACATTTTTGAGCAAGGCCAGCAGCTACTATATTTTTGGCTACATACCTGGCTGCATATGCTGCAGAACGATCGACTTTGGATGGATCTTTGCCAGAAAAGGCTCCACCTCCATGCCTAGACATGCCACCATAGGTATCAACAATAATTTTTCTACCAGTTAATCCACAATCTCCCATAGGCCCACCAACAACAAAAATTCCAGTAGGGTTAATGTGATATGTTGGTTCTTTTTTCAAATATTTACTTGGCAATACTGGCTTAATTACTTCTTCAATGATTGCTTCTCTAATCACTTTTTGAGAAACTTCTGGTGCATGTTGAGTAGAGAGAACGACGGTATCTATTGCAACCGGAACATTATCTTCATATATAAAAGTGACTTGACTCTTAGCATCAGGACGCAACCAAGGTAGTTTTCCTTCTTTACGTAATTTTGCTTGCCTGGCAACTAATCGGTGAGCATAAGTTATTGGTGCAGGCATTAATACGTCAGTTTCATTTGTTGCGAAACCAAACATCAAACCTTGGTCACCGGCGCCTTGTTCATGGTTTGCAGACTCATCTACACCAATAGCAATGTCATCAGATTGTGAGCCGATGGATTGAAGGACTGCACATGAGTTACCATCAAAGCCCATCTCTGAATTTGTATACCCTATATCTTTGACTACTTGGCGAACTAAACTTTCAACATCAACCCAAGCACTGGATCTTACTTCGCCGCCGACGAGTACCATTCCGGTTTTTACAAAAGTCTCACAAGCAACTCTAGCATTAGGATCTTGGCGTAACATTTCATCTAAGATCGCATCAGATATTTGATCTGCTATTTTATCTGGATGACCTTCAGATACAGACTCTGAAGTAAACAAATATCTACTCATAAAAATATCCCTCTTTTTGTTGAGTATACTATGGGTATGACCGCTAATAAAGCAACTACATTACTTCATTGGCACACACGTCGCCTGCGCCTTATGTGCTTTATACCCCTAAATATTACTGGGCTAAGAAGTATTATAGGTATGATAATACGAAAAACATATTCTATCATAAATGCATGCAAATCTGATATTACAAAGTTAGTGTGATTGTTGCTCGGTAAGATGATTGGTTTCTGTGACATATGCTGCCATCTTATTATGTTCATAATAGTATTTAAATTAGAATAATTTTCAATAACTCCATTATTGATGAAGTCTACAGAGCCTAAAACCACTATATGTTGTTTACCCCTACTTGCCTCGATAGCTAGTATGTCAGAATTATTTCCTTGGATAATATTACTTATATTCCAATCATCATAGTTTTGGATTGAACTAAGTTTGTGTGCCCAAGGGAATAAATTCAGTGAGCTTGCAAAAGTATAAGTAGAATGCTGTTCATTAGTATGACCAAGGACCACCCCTGGAGAAGGTAAGCCATATTTTTGATATTCTTTGTCAACGCTAATCGTATCATCCACACGAATAGGAATTATATCATTAAGGAAGTTGAAAGTTTCTGATTTGCCTGGCTGAACTAGCCATAGGATGCTGCCTTTATTTTGCACAAATGTTCTAAGAATATTTTTTGAATGGTCAGGTAATTCGATGCTAGCACCAGCAATAACCAACAGATTGGTGTTCGTTGGAATTGATGATAAATCAGTAAGGTTAAAGTTAGCGACATTGAGCCCTTGTTGCTGTAGTTGTGACATTAAGAGCCCAACTTCTTTATCATCGTTACTAAATGGATTGCGTTCACCGTTACCACTAGTAAAAACTATCCAGTTATTATTCTGCAGTCTCAAAGTCTCTAGCATTTTTATAAAATTGCTTTCACTGATAATGTGTTTTTGAATATTAAGATATTGTTGATGTCCGTTATAGCTAGCTACTAGTAGGTGCGCTGATTGTAAATATGGATTTTTAACTATATCAATGCTAGGGGCATTATTATTATAAGAGATGATTAAAGAATTATTACTAGAATGTTCATAAATAGAAAGTTCATCTTTTACTTGGTTGAGTAGTTTAATGTCTGGAGTATATACATCGATGAGTACAGGGCTATCGAAATCCTTTAAAACACTCAGAGCTTTACTCGACAGAACATGAGTCTTATTTTGCGTTGCATCAAAATATAACGCGTAGCGATCATAATATAAGCAAATAGATAAAATGGTGGATAATATGCTTATATAAATTAAGGGTTTTTTAATATCCATGTCTATCTTCTTTTGAGTTTAATATGGCAACAGCAAGGATTAGGCATACGGCGCTAATATATACATAATATAAGATGTCAACAGCAAAAATATTTCCAGATAAGAAGTTTTTTATCGGAGATAACAGGGCGATAGATTTGATTATATAGTAGTACTCATTGGTGAACTGAGCACACCATTCTAATAGGGTTAAGCTGACAATAATAAGATATGTTATACCCATGGCTGAAATAATATTGCTAGCAATTACTGCAGAAAGTGTACTGATGCT
>Ga0209151_1000148_pt1 | contig 63090 bp, 70 predicted proteins | sample SaaInlV_DNA_165m_FD_184688 | JGI IMG/M metagenome (GOLD analysis project Ga0209151, IMG submission 184688) | Marine microbial communities from expanding oxygen minimum zones in the Saanich Inlet - SI075_LV_DNA_165m (SPAdes) (version 2) | ecosystem: Environmental > Aquatic > Marine > Unclassified...
CTATTTGTAATATTTTAACTCAAGAGAAAAAGCAAAGAAGTCTGTCTGAAGATGAAATCGTTCAATTAGCTTCTCTGAATAGTTTTTTGGAAGATAAAGTTTCCAGAGAAGATATTGAGGAAATCTTAAAGACTTTATCTTAGTCTATAAAAAAAGATGTTTAGGATGAATATCCTTTTGTAAATAAATTTTATGTATGTTGTATATATCTGTAAATAAAACCCCCATAAATAAAAATATAATAAATATAATCTAATAATAATTATTATGTTATTTTATTATATTTTGTCATTTTTATATGTATTTATAATGTTTTTTCACATTTATTATCATTTTAAATATATTGAATAATATATATATAAATGAATATTAAAACAATAATTGAGGGAAATGATAATTTAATATTAGATAAAAATAAATCATATTGTATATATTCACATGGATGTTTTTGTCCTCCACATAAAGGTCATTTTGATGGATTAAACAAAATATTAAATATTGTTGATAATAAAAAAGTTAAAGTATTTATAAATCAAATTGGTGGAAAAAGACATGGAGTTAATAGAGAAACAAATATTTTTATAATGGAAACATATTTAAAAGATTGTTATTCACACATTGATTATAAATTATTTATAAATAATCATAGAGATAAAATATTAACAAAAGAAAATTTAAATAATATTGATGAAATTATTATATTAAGAGGTCTTGAAATAAATGATGATAATATAAATGAATATAATAAAATAAAAAATATTAATGATTATAAATATACACCAATCGCTAATAATTATAATAGAAATATAATTATTTTTATGGGTAAAAGATATAAAGGTTTATCAGCTACTGATTTTACCAATAAATTAATCAAATTAAAAACAGATAAAAATAATAGACAAAATAATCTTGAAAAATGCTTTAATTATATTCCTGATAAAGTTAAATTAGAAAATAAAAAATTAATTATATATAAATTAGTTAAATTTTATTTAAAATAATTAAGCACTACACATAACACATACATCGTCATTACATACTACTTTTTTCTTCATTTTTTTCTGTTTGTCAATATCAACACCATATTTTTTGGCATTGGCTGCGGGTTTTGTTCTCAAATAATATAATCCTGTTTTAATACCATTTCTCCATCCATAGAAATGTGCTTTAGTTAATTTTTCTTGGTCTGGTTTTTCCATAAAAATATTTAATGATTGTGTGTGGTCTATAAATATTCCTCTATCTAAACTTTGTTGAATAATAAACTTTTGTGGTAATTCATAAGATGTTCTATAAATTTTCTTAATATGTTCTGGAACATCCATATTTTGAACTGAACCATTATAATATAATAATTCATTATACGCATCATAATTCCATAAATTTAATTCTTTTAAAGCATTAACCAAATTTTTATTAATAACCACAAATTCTCTTTTAGCTGTAACTCTTGTTAAAATATTTGATGCATATGGCTCTATACACTCATAATTACCCATAATTTGAGATGTTGAACCTGTTGGCATTATAGTTGTTAATAAACTATTTCTTGTTCCATAAATTTTAATTTCTTCAATAATATTATTCCAATCAAATGATGGAAAACCATCTATATCTAAATCATCTACATTTTTCCCCCACAAATGAAATTGTAATAATCCATTACTAAAAGGAGAACCCTCAAATGATGAATAACTTCCTTCTTCTTTAGCAATATCAATTGAACTTCTTAAAGAATTATAATAAATACACTCAAATATTTTCTTATTTAATTTTAATGCTTCAGGACTATCAAAAGAATATCCCATTATTTGATACACATCAATTAATCCTTGAACTCCCAAACCAATCGGTCTATGACGCATATTAGAAACTTTTGTTTCAGGAATAGGATAAAAATTAATATCAATCACACTATTTAAATTATATGTAGCCAAATAACTCACCTTACCTAACAATTCAAAATTAAATGTTTTATCTTCATTAATAAATTTAGGAAGTGATATTGAACCTAAATTACATACCGCTATTTCTTCATTATTACTATATTCTATAATTTCCGAACAATTTCCTGTTAAAATTCCATTAAAAACACCAAGATGTCTTTTTTTATCATTAAAGCAGTAAGTATCTTCATTACAAATATTTTTAGTAATTTTTTTAATTTTAATTTCTTCATTATCTATTTCAATTTCATTTAAATTATTAGGATTAAAACCTAATTTAATTAATTTATTTAAATTATTTTGTGTAAATGTTATTTTATTATTATTGATTTTACAATCAACACCTAACATATTAATAATTTGTTTAATAATTTTTAATGTTGAATATATATTTATTTTAATTATTTCTAATGTATCAAAAAATCCATTTAAAAATTCAATTCTCATTTTAGTAGTTTGAATTTTTTCTGGAATAACATATCCAGTTTTGCAATTATCGTGGTCGATTTTATTAATAACTGGCATTTCATAATCAATTAATTTCATATTAATTTCTAAATCATCTGCTCTAATTTCTTCATCATAATTTTTAATATAAAATTTGTGATATGGAGTGCAATATAATTCTTCTCCATTTGTAAATTCTATTTTATGTAAAGATTGATTTTCTCCTGTTTTAATAATTTCTACATCTGAAAATTCATAACCATTCCAAATATTTACTTTTTTATTAACTAAATTTTTTATTTCAAACATTCCTTTATCAGTAATAATATTTGTTTTTCCAGATACACATAAATTAGAGTTCTTAATAGTTCCTAAATTTTTTTGATTTGATTTTTTATTACAAGCATCTTTATATAACATATAAGGTAATCCTGTTTCACATTGTGATTCCAAAATTTTTCTATATAATTCTTGAGAACTAACTTGTTTAATATACTTACCTTCTTCAACATATTTATTATATAATTCTTCAAATTTATCACCATAACAATCTGTTAAACCAGGAGAACTATCAGGAGACATCAAATACCAATTCTTTTCACCAGGTTTTTCTGTTTGAACTTTTTTCATAAATAAGTCTGGAATCCATAAACCCAAAAATAAATCTCTTGTTCTATCTAATTCATTACCAGTAATTCTTCTTAAATCAACAAATGAAAAAATATCACTATGCCAAGGCTCTAAATATACAGCAACCGCACCATTTCTTTTTCCAGATTGATTTACATATCTTGCCATACTCTCAATCATTTTACATAATGGAATAATTCCATCACTTTTACCTCCATTACTTTTAATTTTTGAACCTTTACCTCTAACATCACTTAAATTAATTCCTATTCCACCAGCCCATTTACTAATATTCATCATATCGGTAATACTTTTACCAATTTCTTCAATACTATCACCACATTGTAATAAATAACAAGATGATAATTGAGGATATTTAGTTCCAGAATTAAATAATGTTGGAGTTGCGTGAGTATAATATAAATTTGATAAATAATAATAAGTTTCTTTAATTTTTGCATTGTCTAATTTATTGATATTAACTTGAATAGCCTCTCTCATAAACATATGTTGTGGTGTTTCAATAATAATTCCATTTTTTGTTTTTAATAAATAGGAACTTAATAAAGTTTTCAATCCAAAAAAATTAATTAAATAATCATTATCAAAAATCAATGTTTCATTAATAAAATTAATATTATTTTTACAATAATCAATATAACATTTAGATAAAGTATTTGTTTCAATTAAACAATTTAATGTTTTTTCATAATTTTCCAAATCAATATTTAAATATAATTTTTTTAAAATATAAATTACCGATATTTTATTAAAATTTGGTTCTTGACCAACATATGAAATACATTTTAATGCAAAATATTCATATATTTCCTCAATATTCATATTTTCAATTAATCCATCTTTAATATCATTAATTATTTCATTAATATTTATATTATCATTTTCAATATTTTTTGTAATAAATTCATTCAATTCTTCAATCATAATTTCAAACATATTAATGTTATATAATAATTTATATATTATAATTCAATTTTTTTTTTAATATAAATTAAATAAAAATTGAAAAATATAGTATAATTAAAAATTAAAATATTTATTACTTATATTGAAATATGACTGATAATTACCAGGACATTAAACTTAACAAAACCAATATTTTAACCGATGAAAGTAATGCAAAGTTCTCAATTTCTGAAATAAAATATCCTGAAATACATGATATGTATAAAACACAACAATCTTGTTATTGGAAAATGGAAGAAATAGATTTCTCAAAAGATTATGATGATTTTATAAATCTTAATAAAGACCAACAAAAAATTATAAAGATGGTGTTAGCTTTTTTTGCTAATCTTGACGGTATTGTTAATTTAAATATAAGTGAAAAATTATTAAATAAAATTACAATTAGAGAGGCTATTATGACATATCAATGGCAACAAATGATGGAAAATATTCATAATGAATGTTATTCTGAAATGATTAATAATATAATAAAGGATAATGATGAAAGGGAATATTTGTTTAATTCAATTGAAACAATACCTTGTATTAAGAAGATGGCTGATTGGGGTTTAAAATTTATAAATGATGAAGATGCTACATTAGAAGAATGTTTAGTTGCTTTTGCTTGTGTTGAAGGAATAATGTTTAGTGGAATGTTTGCTGTTATATTTTGGGTTAAAAACTTTTTATCAAATGAAAAAACTTGTATGCCTGGTTTAGTATCAAGTAATTCTTTAATAGCAAGAGATGAAGGACAACATACAGATTTTGCTTGTTTGTTATATAATATTTCAACTGTTAAATTAGAGAAAAATAGAATTAATGAAATTGTTAATGAATGTGTTGAAATTACAAAAGAATTTACAAACAATACAATTGATAATAAATTAATTGGCTTAAATGCAGAATTAATGAATAAATATATTGAATATGTTGGTGATGATCTTTTAGTAAGTTTGGGAAATAATAAATTATATAAATCAAAAAATCCATTTAATTGGATGGATAGTATTGGTATTACATCAAAAACAAATTTTCATGAAGTTAGACCAACTGAATATCAAAGTGCTTATAGTAAAGATTTAAAAAATACATCTATTAATTTTTATACTGATGATGATTTTTAATTAAGTTTAAATTTTTTTTTATATTTATAATTAATCTTTATATGGTTAAAAGCAAAAATAAAAAAAATAAAAATACAATTAAAAATGTTGTTAATGATATTATAGATAATATTGATAATATAAATGAAAACAATGAAACTAATAGTAATAAAATAAATGAACATAATGAAATTAATAATAATGAAATTAATAATAATGAAATTAATAATAATGAAAATAATAGTAATGAAATTAATAATAATGAAAATAATAGTAATGATATTAATAATAATGATATTAATAATAATGAAAATAATAGTAATGATATTAATAATCACAATATTAATAATAAAAAGATTAATAAAATTGAAGATATGTTAAGAAAAGAAATAGGTAGAAAAGAAACAATAATAAATAATTTGAATTTGGAGATTGAAAATTTATCATTGGATATATTCAAAAAAAATATTGTGTTAAAAGAGAATGAATGTAAAATAAAAGAGTTAGATGAAAAATTAAAAAAAAGTAATATGTTAGTATTATTAAATAAATTAAAAAATGAAACAAATAGTAATGATGAAGAAAATAATAATAAAAAAAATAATAATGAAGAAAAAACTAATAATAATAAAAGTAAATTAGTAGATAATAGATTAAATGTTATTAATAATAGTAAAACAAAAACAGAAATTGAAATGGAAACTGAAAAAAAAAACAAAGTTATTAGGGCCAGGAGAAGAATTACACATTATTAATTTTATTTTTTATTTTTTTTAATAAATTCAAATTGTAATTTATCAAATTTTGGTGTATTATCAACTAATATTTTTAATAATTGTTTATAACTTGGCATTTGTTTTAAATTTAGAGAATATAAATATTTAATCCATTTATGTAAAAAAGTATAATTTCCGCATAATTTTTCAAGAGGGTAATGAAATTTAACTTCAGCAATTGTATTTTTAATTTTAGTAGTTTCATTAATAAAATTTTCATGAAATCTACATCTACATTTAGAATGTTTGTGTTTTTGTCTATTAAATGCTTCATCGTCTTTTAAATGTCCGGACCAAGGTAAAGATTTTCCAGTAAAAATATTAACAAGCATATAACACATACTAATTAAATCATCAATAATTGTAGGAGAATTATATTCGTGAATATTTAAACTAATGTATCTAAGTGTTCCCATAATACCAGAATATTTTTCAGGTTTAACAAAATTAATACTTTTATTATTGTATGTATAATATTCTTTTGATAAACCTAAATCAATTAACATTAATTTTAATTTATTGGGTTCTACATTAGAAATTTTATCATTCAAAACTAAATTTGCTAATTTCATATCTCTATGCATTATTCCACATCTATGTAATGAAGCCATTAAATATAATAATTTATAAGCAATATAATATTTACATCTTTCAGATAAATTATAATTTTTAACAATATCCTCCATATTATCACCACATAAATCCATAGTTAAAAAATCATAATCTTCACAACTATAAAAAGAATATGGTTGTGGAACAATAATATCATTTTTAAGTAAATTTATTGATATTACTTCTGGTATTGAGAGCATATTATTTTGTTTTAAATATTCAAAAATCTTTATATAGTTCTTATCTTTATCATTATCTTTTATAATTTCTTTTTCAGTTTTATTTAAATAATTTTTTATATTAAATATTTTGCTATAAAATTTAAATTCTTTATATAATGTTTTATTTTCTTTTTTTTCACACTTAATAGCTACAATTTTATTGTTATTATTTTTACAAACATAAACTGAACCAAATGACCCTCCACCAATATGATTTAAAAAATTTATTTCTTTTGACAAATCTTCATTTTGAAACATGCTATAATATTATTTTAAGAATTATATAATTAAATATTTTTATAACTTTATTTTATAATAATATGTCAAATAATTTACTGTCAAAAAGAATTGATAATTATTTTAAAAAATTGGCTGAACAAAATAATACACCAAAAACTAAAGGAGGAATATATGAAAGTTTTATTAAACCAAATTCTCTAATGATTTTTTTATTAATTATAATCATTACAATAATTATATGTTATTGTTACTATAATTTTAATAATTTAAATAAAAAAGTTAAATTACAAAAAGAAGAAAAAGAATTTATAAATCATATAAATAAAGATGAACTTGTTAGTATAATAGATGAATTAAGTTCAGTTAATGAAAGACAAAAAATAATGCAAGATGAAATTGATTATAAAATAAATTATTTAAATCAAATGCAAATGGAAAAAAACAATATAATTATGGAAAATAATGAAAAGGATAAATTTGTTTCTAATTATAAATCATTAGGTAATTATCAAGAAATAAATAATAGAGATAAAATTTTAACAAAAGTTGATGATATTAATGTTGAAGCTCCATATGTATAAAAAATATAATATAATATTATAAATGAAAGTAAATATTGTTTTGGTTAGTTTGATTGTAATAATTGGAATGTTTATTTTAAATATAAAAAGTCCTAAAACTGAAATAATTATTAAAAAAAGTATAAATTAAAAAATTAAATATTATAATTATAATGAATAATGAAAAATTTTATGAAATTTTTATAAGCACAATTATTGGTTTATCTATAGTTTGGTTTATTTGGTTTTTTATAAAACAAAATGACTATAATTTATATTTAGAATAATATATATATATATATATATATAATGTATAATCCATATTATTACCAAGGTCTTTTTTTAGTAATTATTTTAGTTTTAGGTTTTTTAATTTATGGTGGAATGTTTTTATTAGATATTTATAATACAAAATGACTATAATTTATATTTAGAATAATAAAATATATAATATTTATATATAAAACAATGAATGAAACTTGTATTTTAATAATTATTGCTTTTATTGTAGTATTATATTACATTACTCAAAATAAACAAGATAAAACAGAAACTTTTATGCCTGTTAGAGGTAATATTCAACAAGAAATTGATGAAGCTAATGATATATTAAATGAATATTATTCTGAAGAAAATGAAATTACTAATGATATTATTATGAGACAAGATAATAATAATCAACAAGATGTTAAAAATAGTGTTGATTTTCAATTAATTGGAAGAAATAATTTATTAAATGTTGATAATATTGATTATGATAAATTTAAAAAACTATACACTCATCAAATTGAGTGTCCTTGTTATGAAGACAAATTAATTGGATTTAATAATTGTGAAAATAATTTAGATGTTTTTAAAGTTTCTAATGAATCAATTAAACATCATGATAATAAAGATTGTGTTACTTGTAATTTTTTAACTGAAACTAATGCTACATTAACTCCAGAACAAATGAAACAAGACACTCAAGCCGTTATTGAAAATAAATTAATTAATAGTAATATTGAAAATTTTGCTGATTATAGAAAAGTTTCTAATCAAGATTCAAATGTTGGTGTAAATGCGGTTGATAGAATTAATGAATGTAGAACAGGTGGAACTTGTGATTTGAATAAATTTGGAACAACTATTTGGCAGGCATATGATAATTTAATGGCTGATGGATATTCTAAATATCAAACAACAACAAATCCTCAATTATTATCAGGTGTTAATAATGAAATTTTAAAAAATGATTATCAAAAAATTTAATTATATTTTTTCCACAAAATGTTATTATTATTTTAAAATTATTAAAGAAAGAAATGATTATTTTATTGGTTATTCAATAAAAAATAAAAAAAAATATATTTTAAAAAAGAATATTTCATCAAAGAATTATAATTTTTATAAAGGACATAATTTAGTTATATTATAATCAATATTAATATTTTCATAATTTTCATCACTTTCTTTTATTATACAAGTAACAAATATATAAAATAATTCATTACTAGTAATAGTTTTATAATCTAAAGCAATAACTAAAAGAAACCACACTTCATAAATTATAATACAAGTCATTAAAACAAAATTTTCAAATAACATTTTAGGTAATCTAATTTTATATCTCAAAAAACATAAACTTAAAAAACCAATAAATATTGTTGAAATAACTATTGATACATTATATGATTTTTTTTCTAATTCATCATTATAATTATCTCTTCTTTCCATACCCTTATAATATTCATCTTCTAAACCATAAATATATTCTTCAAATTTAGGTTCATTTAATTGGTAATTAATATAAAAATTTAAATTGTCTATTAAATTATGTTTAATCTCTTGGTCTGAAACAATTACTAAATATTCATTTATTTTTTCCATAAAAATTTCTTGCTCTATTTTTGATATATACTTAAAAAATAATAAAGTTTCAAATATTGATAATAAAATTATATGTAATAATATCTGAAAAATAAAATTTACATAATAATTATCTTTTTTATTTCTTAAATACTCTGTCAAATTAAAATTATTTTCTTCTTTTATTTTAATATTATTTATTTCCAAATTATTTTCAATATCATTAAAATCAATATTTTCATCATAATCTAAAATTATATTATTATTTAACATTGAATATGTTTCTAAATGCATAACAGTTGATGTTTCTATATCACTTTTATTATTATATATTTTATTTAATTCAATAAGATTTTCATTACTTAAAACTTTGCTGGTTTCATCATTCATGAAATTTTAATATTTATTATGCTTTAATATTTATTATAAATAAATATTTTTAAATATTAATCATTGTCAATAATATTTTCTTCAATTATTTTTAATCTTTTGTCATTGTTAATAATATGTATTTTTTGTATTTCAGATACTTTTATAGGTATCCATTTAGATTTTTCAGGATAAAATAAACATTCTATAATTATTTTATTTTTATTTAAAAACATATTTTTGCATTTTAATGTTGTATTATAATCAGGTATATATGCTATTCCAGACTTTTTTTTATAAATTTTATTATTTATTAGATATAAACCATATAAATAATATATATCAGGTATTTTATCATTTTTAATGACCTCAAAATTTAATACAATATTTTCATTATTTGAAATATCACTCAACTCAAATTTAATATTTTTTTTAATATTTTCTAAATTTAAATTATTATTTATATCTAATTTTGTTTCTCTTTTTATTATTTCTTTTTGTATATCATTTAACTCTTCCTTTACACTATTATCATCTTGATTATAAATATATATTAATTTAACAGATGATATATTAGGATATAATACAATACCTTTTATATTTAATATATTTCCAAAATGTTTATGATAATGAGTAAATAATTCTTTTATTTGATTTAATTCATAAACTGGAGTTATATTTAATTCAATATTATCTTTAACATTACTAATATAATTATTTTTTAAAAATAATGTTAAATTAAATATTTTGTTTTTAAAATTATATGATAATAAATTTTTATTACACAAATAAAACACATCAGTTATAATAATTTGCAATTTTCTATTATTATTATTATTATTAAAATAATTAATTTTATTATTTGAAACATTTTTATTATTAACTCTGTCAACTAAACAACAATCAAAAATTGTTCCATCATATAATTTAATATCAACTGAAATATTAACTTTAGTCATTCTAACATTGTTTAAATTAAAATTATTATTTTTACTTAAATATGTTCGTTCAAAGCTTATACTTCTTCGATCAATTAAATAACAATGAAACTCATTATTTATTTTTAAAAATATTAAGAATGATGGTATACCGCCATAATTTGCGGATACATAATATTTTGAATTTTTTATATCAATAATATTATCACTGTTTTTTATTAATAAAAAACGATAATCTTTTACATCTATTTTATCATATAGTTCATTAATAACTTTTTCTTTAATATTAATATTAATATCATCAAACTTAAAATTATTTTTTGAATTCATTATAGAAAATATAAATACTTATAATACAAATAAATCAATTTTTATTATAATATAAATAATTTTATTTAATATAGTTTAATTAAAATATATACATTTAAAAACATAAAATAAAAATAAAAATAAAAATATATAATTTAATTTATTTATTTCTATTTTTATTTTTATATATATGTATATTATATATAAATAATGATGGATATCAATTTTAAATACTCTATTATTGTAGCAGTTATCTCAGTTCTTGTTTATGTTCTAATGGTAAAACTACTTGAACCTTCATTTAGACCTATGGAAAGTGTTGGATCTGTCACTGATGCTTTTAGCACTCTTGAGTTCTACATGGTTGTAAGTGTTTTCATTGGTTACAACGTGAGCCAAAGATATTTAACTAATCTATAAATTTAAGATATTAAATTTTTTTTATAATAATTATTATTAATGTGTAATAATAAATGTTGTTGTAAATGTTCTAAAAAAAATCCTTGTGGTGATACAATAAAAATACAAAAAGATAATATTTATAAACAATTTAGAAATTGTTGTAAAAATCAAAAATGTTTAAAATATGAATATTATTTAAAAATGAAAAATGATGATGATGGAATAGTGGTATTTGATAATGTATTAACAAATGGTTCCTTTTCTTTTGAAGGATATTTAGATGAAAATAATTCAAGAACTTATTTTAATTTTGGAAGAACCGGTGATACTGATGATTGGAAATGGTCTTTTGAAGTTAATTTATTTTATGGTTCATCACCTACAGAAGGAGCTGAATTGAAATTTTTATCTGCTACATTAACAAATGATTATGATACAAGAGTATATGGTTTTTATAATATTAAAGGATACTTTAAATATGAAGTTAAATTCAACAGTGATAAAAGTGAATTACATTATATAAATGATGTATTATATGCTAAAACATATTTTGGTTTAAGTGGTGAAGCAAAAGCATTAAATTTACTTTCTAAAAGTTCTGAAAATTTTTATTCGTATTATAATAACATAAAATTAATTAATGATAATATTACAATATTAGATATTAATATGAAAAATAAATATCCAGATTATTTAAATCAAACAGTTACTAATATTCCTAATTTCTTTTTAACACCATGGAGTTTAGGTTCTTTGGATAATTCAACTATTAGTAAAGTATAATTAATTTCTTTCATCTGGTTTAACATAGTCCATATTTAAATGTTTAAATATATCAATTTCTGATTTAATTTTAATTTTTTTATTATTTTTTGTTAAAGAATATTCATTTAATTTCATATTTTTAGATTTGGCTATATTACGCATTTTTTTATTAAAACTACCACTTCCAGTAAAATGTAATAATCCTGTAAAAAAACTTTCTTCTGGAACAACAATAATATCAACTCTAATAATTGAGTTTAAATTAAAATCTGTTTTATAATTTTTTTTAAGAATATTTTTAAAACAAGCATATCCTTGAAAGTGATTTTTATAATTAATTATTAAATCTCCAACTATAAAATTATTTAATAATTTTAATATTTCACTTAAGTATTTTTTACATTGTTCTATTTTTTTAATATTTTTATGTGTTATTAAAATATCAATATCATGAGAGTATGGTTTATTTCTTCTAAATGAACCACATAATACTATTAAATAATTACTATCAATATTATATACTAATTTTTGTAAATATACCTCAAATGATAATATTATTATATTTGGTATTTTATTAGTTAAATCATCATAAAATTTTAAACCTAATTCTTGTTGATATGTTAATTTAACTTCACCTTTTTTAAATTTTTTTTTCAAATCATTTATACTCTTAATATCATACTTATTAAATAACTCAATTGCTCTTTTTGAACCTATTGAATGTATTTTAATTAATTCTTTTATAACTTTTTCTTTATTTTTAATATTAATAATTTCACTTAATTTCCCGGTTTCTAATATTTCTTTTATTCTATTTATTGTTTTATCACCTATATATTTTATTTTTTTAACATTTGGCAATTCTTCAATATTTATTTTATTTTTATATCCAGATATTATTTGTATAACTCTAACAATATTAGCTAATTTATAATATATCTCTTTAGGAGATTTATCTAATAAATCTTGATTTGTATAAATAAAATTATAATATTTAATAAATTCATTAACTAATTTTAAATTATACTTATTCTTTATCTTATCACTGTCAGAATATTTTATTATTTTATCCATTATATATATTATTTTAAATTTATTTATAACATTGTTAAGAAGATTAATTATAAAATATATAATTTTAAGTTATTGGTATAATAATTAAATAAAAATTGATAAATATTAATAATAATAATAGATATAAAAAATGTGTGATAATATAAGACAAAAATGTGGTTTATCAAATATGGGAAATACTTGTTATATAAATTCTGTAATACAGTTATTAATAAATAATAATAAATTTTGTGATTTTTTTGTCTCAGGAAATTATAATAATTATTTAGAAAAAGTAATAAAAAATAATAATGATGATGATGATTATGATATGGATGAAGAAAAAGAAAAAACAATAACAAAACAATTAAATAATATTATTGATGGAACAAAAGGTATAAAACAAAAAGAAATAGTTCCAAGAAAATTTAGAAAAGTTTGTGGTAATTATTATGAAGATTATAATGGTTATTATCAACAAGATGCTATGGAATTTTTATTAAGAATATTAGATAAAATAAATGATGAATGTGGTGTAAAAAAAAAAATGAGTAGAAAATATGAAAATGATGTAACAATTGATTATGAATATTATTTATTAAAATACAATTACCATAAGGAGGGTGATAAAAAAAGAAAATATTTAAATGAAATTAAAAAATTAAAAAATAAAAATAAAGATATAATAAAAAAATATGATGCTATAAATTTTATAATAAAAACATTTGAAAAACAATATAATCCCTTAATTAAAAATATAATTATTTTTGATGTTATTAATATACATTGTAAAAAATGTAATTTTACATCAAATTCATATGAAAGTAATAATTTATTAATATTAGAATTGACAAATACTTTAAATGAATGTTTTATAAATAATTATTCAAAAGAAGAGTTATTAGAAGGATATAAATGTTCCAATTGTAATGATTCATCAGAGATTTATAAATCAAAAAAAATTTTTAAAAGTCCAAAATTATTATTTATTAATATAAATAGATTTGAGAATAATGGCTATTTTACTAAAAAAAATAATAATGAAATTGATATGCCATTTTTATTAAATATTAAAGATTATTGTGATACTTATATAAATGAAGAAGAAAATTATACTTATGGTCTAAAAGGATATATAGAACATTTAGGAAATTCAAAAAATGGAGGACATTATACAGCAACAAGTTATGACGATGAAATAGGTAAATGGTTTTATTATGATGATAATAATATTTATCAAATTAAAAATAATAATAAAATTAATAAAAATAATGGATATATTTTTCTTTATGAAATATTATAAATTACAAATAATTTTGTAAACAACAATTAACATTTTATTTAATATATATAAATTAATAGAAACTTGATAATTATCATTTTTAAATTGTTTGGTATTTTGATATAAATATTTTACATCATAATTTTTTGGAAGTTTTAATACAATTAATTTATTATTATAATTATTAAAAGAATAATTATTATACATTAATTCAATTTTATCATATATATTTAAAATGAAATCTTCTATTTTAACATTGTCAAATGTTATTTTATAATCAATTAAATCTTTTTTCCATTCATCACCCCATGGAGGATCAAAAAAAAATACAGTTGGTGAATAATATATAACATTATTTTCATTATATTTTATAGAACAATCATTAATAACTTTAACATTTTTAATATTATATACTTCTAAATTATTTGCTAAATATGAAGCTCTTAATGTTGACTTTTCAATAGCTGTAATTTCTTGGAATTGGGAACTAAATGAGAAAATATTTCCACCTACACCTGCGGTATAATCAATTAATTTAACTTTTAAAGGATTAATACACATTTTAATAAGTTCTAATACAATTATTTTTGTTATATCTTCAGAAACTTCTTTTAATGTTATATAACTAAAAGAATTATCATCTATTAATATTTGTTTATAAAGGTCATTATGATTTAAGTAAGGAAATATTCTTTTTATTCTACTTAAATTCTTATTATTAATATCCCATGAATTCATTAATATTAAATATTTTTAATTTTATAATTTCTTTTCAATAATTATAAATAATAAAAATTGAATAAATAATAATAATAATAATAATAATAACAATATAAATGAAAAAAAATTTAATATTACAAACTTTTGATTGGAAAGAAAGTAATGATATTATTACAGAATATAAAGATGAAAATAAAATAGAAATTCAAAAGTATGTTATTAAAGCATATGGAAGAACTGAAGATAATAAATCTGTATATTTAAAAATTAATAATTATAAACCATACTTTTACATAAAGAAGCCTGATTATTGGAATAATAATAATATAAAATCATACATTAATTATATATTTTCATTATTTCCAATTGAAGAAACAACAATTAATAATTCTAAATATGTTAATTCTAAAAATATTTATAATGAAAAAATTGTAAATGAATTTCATAAATATGAAATTGAAGAACATTGTGATTTAGTTGGTTTTACTAATTATAAAAAGTTTGAATTTATAAAATTATCATTTTTAAGTATGAGATCGTTTTATGCATTTAAAAAAGTAATAAAAGATAGTAAAATAAATAGCAAAAGAATATTAAAGAAAAATTATAAAATTAAAATTTATGAATCAAAAATAAAACCATTTTTAGATTTTATTCATGAAAAAGATTTAAAAACTTGTGGATGGTTAAACATATTAAAATATAAAAAAATAAAAGAAAATGAATTAACTTATTGTGATATTAATATACATTGTGATTATAATGATATTGTGAATCATGAAGAAACTAAAATGACAAAACAAATTATAGCATCATTTGATATTGAATGTTATAGTGAAAGTGGATTATTTCCTGATGCAAAAAATACAAATGATTATATAACACAAATTGGAACTGTATTTTGTTATTATGGTGAAACTGAACCATTTTATAGTAATATAATAACATTGGAAGGATGTGAAAAAATAAAAGGAATGGAAAATGTAGATATTAAATCATATGATAGTGAAAGAAAAGTATTAAAAGCATGGACTAAATTAATACAAAAAATAGATCCTGATTATATTGTTGGATTTAATATAAATGGTTTTGATTTTAAATATATGCATGATAGAGCAAAAAAATTAAATATATTAAGTGATTTTTCATTATTAGATAGGAATAAAAAACAAAAAACAAAATATATAGAACCAAATGATAAAAATAAAATGGGTTCATCAAAAGCATTTGGAGATAATGAATTATATTATTTTGACTTTGATGGAAGAGTATTAATTGATGTATTTACAAATATAAAAAGAAATATTGCATTAGAATGTTATAAATTAGATTTTATAGCTTCAACATATATAAAAGAAAAAATAATAGATTATACTAATGATAATAATTCTTGTAAAATAAAAACAAATAGTATTTATGGAACAAGTAAAGATCAATATATAACAATTTCTTATTTTGATGGTTTAACAACAAATACACATAATCAAAAATATCAAATAACAAAAATAGAAGATATAAGTGAAAAAGAAAAAATAATATCAATTAGTGGAACTATTCCAGAAGATATTCGACAATTTAAAAAATTATGCTGGTGTCATGCTAAGGATGATGTGACAGCAAAAGATATGTTTAAATTACAAAAAGGAAATGATTATGATAGAGGTATAATTGCTAAATATTGTATAATGGATTGTATATTAGTAATAAAAATAATGGATAAATTACAAATATTGAATAATAATATTGGTATGGCTAATGTTTGTTTTGTTCCTTTATCATATATATTTATGAGAGGTCAAAGTGTAAAAGGACACTCATTATTATCAAAAGTATGTAAAACAGAAAATCATTTAATACCTGATATTGAACCTCCTGAAAATTATGGTAATGAAGAAGATAAAGATAAATATGAAGGTGCAATTGTATTTACACCTAAATATATTAAATTATATAAAACACCGGTTATTGTATTAGACTATTCAAGTTTATATCCAAGCACAGCGATATGTTATAATATATCACATGAAACTCTTATATTAGATAAAAAATATATGGATTTAGAAGAATATAAATATAATAAAATTAATTTTAATGTTAATGGTAAAGAACAAGTATGGTATTATGCTGAAAGAAAAGATGGAACTAAAGGAATTATTCCAAGAATTTTAGATGGATTACTTAAAAAAAGAAAATCAGTAAAAAAAGAAATGGAATGTTGTAAGGACCCATTTTTAGCAAAAATTTTAGATGGATTACAACTTGCTTATAAAATGACAGCAAATAGTATTTATGGATTATTAGGTGCTAAAGTAAGTCCAATATATTTAGGTCCTTTAGCACCATCTATTACTGCTGGTGGAAGAGGAATGTTAAAATATTCAAGACAATTTATTAATAAACCATTTAATCAATTATTAAATTTATGTTTAACAAATCAAAAAAAAGAATATAAAAAATTTGCAAAAGAATATTTTGAAAAATATCCAGAACATAGATTTGAAGGAAATAATCGATATAATAATAAAAAAGAATTTATTAAATATTTTAGAAAAAGAGTTGGTGAAATTGTAGAACACATAGATGATAAAGAAAACTTAAAAGTAAATCCTGATGTAGTGTATGGGGACACAGATTCAGTGTTTTTTGTGATGAATTATAATATGGAAATATCTAATTTATTGATGACATCAATTAATTTTGGTCAATTATCAGGTGAAACAATATGTAAAACATTACCTGAACCTGAAAAAATGGTATATGAAAAAACAATGTTTAGATTTATACAATTAGCAAAAAAGAAATATGTTGGTAATTTGTATGAAGATAATGATAAAGATTATTTTCAAAAAAATATGGGAATTGTATTAAAAAGAAGAGATAATGCAAAAATAGTAAAAATAGTAGTTGGTGGAATTGTAGATCATATGTTAAATAAAAATGAAAATTCAGAAATTATTAAATATGTTAGAACAGTATTAAAAAATATATTGAGAGGAAAATATCCAATTGAATATTTTTTAATTTCAAAAACATTAAAGAAAAATTATAAAAATAGAAGTAGTATAGCTCATGCTGTTTTAGCCGATAGAATAGCTAAAAGAGACCCTGGAAATAAACCACAAGTAAATGATAGAATTCAATATGTATATTTTATATCAAATAAAAAATCAAAATTACAAGGTGATAAAATTGAAGACCCTAAATATTTATTAGATAATAATTTAGAATTAGACTATTTATATTATATAACAAATCAAATTGAAAAACCTGCTTTACAATTTTTAGAATTAATTGTTGAAAATCCAAAAACAATATTCCAAAATGCAATTGATTCTGAAACTAAAAGAAGAAAAGGACAAACATCAATTGATAAACTTATGAATAAATATGAAAATAATGAAATTAATGAAATTAATGAAATTAATGATAATGAAGAAGATATTGAAAATTCATTAAATAGTGATACTTTATCATTTAATGATGAAGATATTAAAACTGTAAAGAATAAAAAATTTACAATAACTTTTTAAAAAAAATATTTTTTATTTATAAGTGTTTTCTTAATAAACGCATATTTCTTTCAGATAAAGAATCACCAGCTTCAGATGATTCAAAAGGAAAAACAGAAATACCCCTTTTAATACTCATATTATTATCACTATTATTACTTTCACTTCCTCCAACCATAGTAGTTGATGTATCAGTAGTTGATGAAGAAGTTGATGAAGAGCTTGTATCATTGGAACTTAATTCACCACTTCCATCACTACTATCACTACTAATAGATGTTGAAGAAGTAGTGAATTTTTTCTTTTTAGCTCCACCCATCATACTATCAGGTGATAATTTCATATCATCACTAGTAGAAGATAATGACATATCATTTCCACACTTACAATTTTCATTATTTTTATCACATTTACAACCCATTCCACCATTCATAATTTGTTTTAGTTCATCATTAATAATATTACGCATGTCATCATTTGAACCTCCATTTTGAATATTATTAAGAGCATTAACAACATTAACACTTAATGAATTATGATTAACTGTAGTATCAAAATCAGTAGTATTATCTAATCCACCACCATTAAGTGTTTCTTCTCTTTCTTTTAAAAGATTTGAAACATTATATTTTTCATAAGAATTATTACTACCACCTACTTTAAAATCAAGAACAGGCATTTTTTGTTTTTCAAAATTATTAAAGTCTAAATCTAACGAGGTTAAATAATCATTCAAATTAGTTTCTTTTTTTTCTGTTGAATTACTGGAACCCATTATATATATATTATTGATAGTATAAAAAAGTTTTTAAAAATTATATTATAATATCTTATGGAACAATTTTTTTTTATAATAATTATAAGTTTTATACTTTTATTATTTTATAAAAGAAATTTAATTATAAAAAAAAATGATAATTTAATAAAAGAAAAATCACAATTAGATGGAGAAACATATAAAGTTTTAAATAAATCTGATTCAATAAAAACTGCCAACATATTATCAAAAATAAAAAAAAATTTTACTATAATAGTTAATGATTTAAATATAAATATTAAAAAATATCCAAAAAAAGAATACGCTATTAAAAATTTAGTTAATAGAACTAAAAACCTTGAAATAACTGAAAGACCTGATGATAGTGATGATTATATAACAAGCTATACTTTAAATAAAGGAGAATTAATGGTTATATGCTTAAGAGCAAAATTTTTAAGAACAGTTCATGATTTTAATATTATATTTTATGTATGTATTCACGAATTAGCTCATATTGCTTCTAATAATATAGGACACGATGAAGAATTTGAAAGTAATTTTAAATTTTTATTAAAAGAAGCAATAAGATTAAATTTATATATACCAGTTGATTATAGAAAAACACCTGCTGATTATTGTGGTATTAAAGTGGATGAATATTTATTGGATTAATCATCTTTTTTTTCATTTTGATAATATTGATTAACATCTAATATTGGAATTACATATGAAACATCCATTGATTCAACTTCAATTATTTCTTCATAATTCTTATTAATAATATTTTCCAATGTAATTTTTAAATCACTAATATTATTTTTTTTAGTTGTTAAAATAATATATTCATCATATATATTAAAATAAATATTATTTATAACATATTTACCACATCCTAGTTTATATTTTAATTTTTTATCATTATATGTAATTATCCAATTATTTATATTACAATTATTTTCAATAATATGTTTCTCAATACAATTCACTAATTCAATATTTGTATTATTTATTATTACATCACTATAAAATTTATAATAAATATTATTATAAAGATTACTTAAAATCTTTCTTAATTCATATTTAAATATATATAAAGTAGAAAATCCAATTATACTATATACATAATAATTCATATAATTAGATAATAAAAATAATATTTATTTATAACATTAAAATATCAAGAGATTTATGTAAATCTTCCATAGTATTTATATTATATATTTCAATTTGTTTATCTTTTTCTAAATCATAATAATTTATAATAATATTATCATTATTCATCATTTTAATAATATCTGTTAAATAATATTCATTTGCTTTATTTTCATTATTTAATAACGGAATAAATTTTAATAAATTTGAAATTTCAAAATTATATATTCCACAATTTACATATTTAATATTTTTTTCTTCCTCATTACAATCTTTAAATTCAACTATTTGTGTTATTGAATTATTTTTAATAACAATTCTTCCATTATGTTTTGGGTCATCTAATTTTGTTATTAACATTGAATTTGTTTTATTAACTAATTCTTGTATTGTTTCTTTTTTAATATATGGTGTATCACCACTAATTATTAAAGCATTATCATTATATTTTTTAATATATTCTAATGTTGATTTAATTGCTCCACCAGTTCCATTTGGTTCATCTTGAAATATATATTCAATAATATTATTATCAATAAAATTATCAACACATTCTTTTATTTTATTATAATATACATTATTAACAATAATAAATATTTTTTCAATATTATTTAATTCCAATACTTGATTAATTATATGTATTATCATAGGAATATCATTAATTGGATATATTACTTTTGGTGTATCACTATGTTTCATAAATCTTTTAGATAATCCCGCAGCCATTAACAAAACAATCATAATATATTATATATAGTATATTATAATTTTTAATAATCATAATAAATAACACATAAAGCTAAAACTAAATTAAATGTTCCACAACCAAAATATCTTGTATTTTTTAATTTATCTTCAATATTTTTATTTTTATCAACAGAACATAAATTTTTAGTAAATTCTAAAGTATCACTTTTATCTTCATTATAATATTTTTCTTGACATCCTAAATGTCTTAACATTAAGAAAAACATAATAGTTAAAATTGGTATAATTTTAAAGAATTTTGATGGATTAATAAAATACATTGTAGTTAAAATAGCAGTAGTTTTAATAAAATCACTAACATGGTCATAATAATCACCAAATTTACTTGTCATTTTATATTTTCTTGCAACATGACCATCTAAACAATCAAAGAAATAAGCAACCATTACAAAAAAACCGGCTAAATAAAATTTAGATTTAATTAAAAATATAATTACAATAAATGCTGAAATATTTGATAATGTTGTAATCATATTTGGTGTAAATCCATTATTATAAAATGTTGGTGAAACATATTCTGATAAATCAAGCAATTTATTATCTATAATATTTTCGTATTCTTCAGGAATTTTTCTCATACTATAATATATTATAATATATTATATTATATGTTAATAGATAATATTTGGATTATAAATATGAAAAAATCAACTGATAGATTAAAAATAATTGATAAGGAGTTTAAAAAACATAATATTAAATATAATCGTTTTGAAGCAATTAATGGAAAAAAACTAAATAATAACGATATATATAACAATACAACATTTTTATGTAGAAATGTAATATGTAATTATGGAATAATTGGGTGTGCTTTAAGTCATAAAAAATTATGGAAACAATTATTAAATGATAAAACAACAGATTATTATATAATAATGGAAGATGATATAATTTTAAATAATGATTTCAAATTAATAATAAATAAATTAGAACCAATAATAAAAAATAATAATTATGAATATATTAGTTTATATTCAAATAATCTTGGATTTGATTTAAAAAAAAAATTATTTCAAATTAATAATTATAATTTTGGTATTCCTACATTTCCATTAATAATGTCAGGATATATAATAAGTAAAAAAGGAGCAAAAATACTTTTAAATTATTTTGATAAAATTAATTATCATATTGATTTTTCTATAGCAAATCAATTTAATGATAAATTAAAAAATTTAAATTATATTTTAGTTGAACCTCCATTAATAAAACCTATTTCAAATAATACAAGTTTAACTGGAAAACCAAATAATTCATTATTAATTTATTTATTTAATAAATTTAATTTTGATTATACAATATGGTCTTTAAGTATAAGTGTATTTACTATTAAATTAATTTATGTAATAAATATATATCTAATACTCTTAATATTATTACTTGTATTAAACTGTAAATATTTCAATAATACTATATTGTTTATATTTATAATTATTGAACTTATATTATATCATTTACCATATTTTATAAAAATTGAATAATTAAACATAATAAAACAATTAAATAGATATGGATTTAAAAGAAGACCAATTTATTGTTTTTAATAAATTATTAGAATTTCTTAATAATGATAAAAATGAGATATTAATAAATAGTAGTGCTGGAACAGGTAAAACATTTTTAATTACTTATTTTATTAAGCATATTATATTAAATAATACTATTAATAAAAATATTTCTGTTTGCACTCCAACACATACAAGTCTTCAGGAATTAAAATCAAAATTATTTAAAGATGATAATAATTTTGATAAATCAAGAGTTAATTTATCAACAATTCATAGATTTTTAGATTATAAACAGAAAATAGATAAAAATAATGAAAAATATTTTTCAAGAAATAAAAAATCAAAACTTAATTGGAATAAATATGAATTACTTATAATTGATGAATGTTCTATGTTAAATGATGATATATGTAATGATATTACAGAACAAGTTATGAAAATTGTAAAAACAAATAATTTTAAAGTTATATATATTGGAGATGTATCACAATTAAATCCAATTAATCAAAATAAATCTAATATTTTTAAAAAAGATATTGAAAATTTAAAATTAAATAAAATTATTAGAACAAATAACAACAAAATTATGGATATTTGTAATTCTCATAAAAAATGGGATTTAGAAAATATTATTCCAAATTTAGGAGAGCATATATCACAAAATGTAGTTGTATTAAATAATAAAAAAAAATGGCTTAAAAAATTTAAAAAAGAATTCTTTAAATCACAAAATAATATTATATTATGTTGGACTAATAAAAACAAAGATTATTACAATAATTATATGAGAAAAAAAATATTCAAAAAAGACACTCTTGAAAAATATGAAATTAATGAAATACTTATTTTTAGTGATTTTCATAAAATTACATATAAACAAGATGATGCAGAAAAAGAAGTATATTTTAAATCATCTCAACAATTTATAATTAAAGATATTATTATAGAAAATTTTACTTTAAATAAAATTACAATTACAAAAACTTCTAAATTAAATGATAAACTTAATAATATTATTATTAATAATTTGGAAATTGTTAATAATTATTTAGATGAAATATTTAAAATCTATAAAATGAAAATTATTAAGAATAATATAAATAATAATATGGATGAAGAAATTGATAATAATATTTATGAAATATTCGTTATACATAATGATGATGATAAAAATTTTGAAAATATTAAAAGTAAATGTATTGATACTATAACTGATATTAAAATACAATGTTATAAAGAGATTAAAACAAGTGATAATAAAAGTGAAATACAGAATGAAATTGAAAATAAAATTATAAAAATTTGGAATATGTTCAATTCAATTATTGAAGTTATAGCAAAGATAAATTATTCATATGCAATAACCGTTCATTTATCACAATCAAAAACATATAATAATGTATATATTGATATTAATAATATTTTAGAAAATCAAAATTTAGGTGAGAAAAAGAAATTAATATATACAGCTCTTACAAGAGCTTCAAATAGTTTAAAATTATTAATTGAAAAATAGGTATAAAATTATTTTTATTATTAATTAAAAATTAGGTATAAAATTATTTTTTTTATTATTTTTTAAAATTATTATGAATTCAATTGAATTATATAAAAAGAGTATAATTGATTTTACTAAAAAAAATGAACTAAATGAAATAAATTATTTAATTGGTATAATTTTTTTAAGTAAAATGAATAAATATTGCAAAGAAAATAATATAATTTATCACGGATATTATATTACAGAAAATTTTATTAATTTATATTCAATAATAAATGATTATATTATTAATAAAAAACATATAAATCAAATTATATTTATAGAATTTTACAATAAATTAACAGAAAATATTAAGTATATGGATGAAAGAATTAACAATAATATTGTTAAAGATAATATAAAAAATAATCTATTTAAATTTATTCAAATTATAAATCCATTTTTTCAAAAAATAATTAATTTTAGTAATAAAGATAATTTAAATTTTAAAGAAATTATTGATGAAATATTAATACCCTTTTTTTATATATTACTTATTACTTCTAAATTTATGGGCTCTGGAATTATTGAAAAAAATCCTAATTTATTAAAAATATCTGAATATTATTCAAACATATTTTATACATATATGACATTAAATAATAATTTTAATATATATAAACAAGAAATATTTAATAATTATACTGATAATAAAATAAAATTACACGAATCATATATTAATATTAATTTTAATTCAAATACAATTACTGAAATTCTACTTTATATTGATGATATTATTATAAAAGAATTTTCTAAATAATATAAATTATATTATAAAGTAATAATATGTATTCTAAATATAACATTACAGTGATTTCTATATTATCAATATTATTTATTTTATTAATAACTAAAATTTCAGAAATATTATCTACTGATAATAATCAAGAATTAGACAATGAAAAATATTCAGCTACTGTATTTTTCTTAAGTATATTATCTATTTCTATAGCATATCTTTGTTTTAGTAATTTAGAACAAAATAATAATTTTATATTTAATAAAACTATTAATTTTAGTAGCATTATATTATTAATTTATATTACCACTTTTCATTGGGATGATTTTGATGATTATTATAAATTAACCATACTAACATTAGCTTTCCTATATATTATTTATTTAATTAACCTTTAAATCTTTATAACTATTTTTCATTAATAATTGTAAATCTTTTTCAATAATTTCTTCATTTCTTTCATCAACTAATTCATTGGCTAAAGTTTCTAATTCTTTTTGATTATTTAATTCATATTCTTTATAAACTAATAAATAAATAATAAATGAAGGATAAATAAATATTTTTTTAAATATATTATCATCTACATTATTTAATATTTTATATTTATTTTTAATATATTTATAATACTTTTCTTTTTCTTCATTATCTAAAAAATCAAATACATAATTAATTTTTACACATAACTTTAATAATTGAATACACATTACTAAAAATAAATTAAATAATAATAGCTGTATCATTTACATTTTTTTTATATAAAATTTAATTATTATAAACACATAAAAAAATTGATTTAATTTAAATAAATTATACTTAATGATAAAATGATGGATTTATTTGAAATTAGTGATAATAGTGATAATGATATTGAAAATTATTTAGAAGATGATGATGATAATAGTCTAAATATAAATTATCTTAATAATGAATTAAGTGATAATGAATTAAGTGATAATGAAACAGAAGAAAGTATTAATAGTAATATATTTAATAATATTGATTTTATAGATATTAATAAATATAAAAAATATGATAATGAAATCGGTAGTAATCATGATACTGATGAAGGTGATAATGAAGTAGATAGTTTAATATCATCTATTGATTTAGGAAGTGTTAATAATAGTGATAATGAAGAGAGTGATAATGAAGAGAATGATAGTTATAATTTAATGTATTCTAATATGATAAAATTAGAGTTAGAAAAAAAAATAATAATTTAAGAAGATTTATATACAATATTCTCAATAAAGTGTTTTAAAACATCAAATATTTCAGTTGTATATTTATCAATAATTTCTTCATCTGTTTCATCTATTTTTTTAATATTAACAATTTTATCTGGTTTAATTTTTTCTTTTAAATTATCATAATAAGGTAAATAATATTTTTTAACATATTTTTGCATTAATTCTTCATTTTTCATTATATTTTGTTTTTCTATACATTCTTTAATTCTTGTTTTTGTAGAACTTAACAAAAAAGTAAAATTAATCTTAAAATCAATTTTTGTAATATCAATTGTTGAACCATATATTATAACATTTTTATGTTCTTTAATAGTTTTATTAAGTTCATTAAAATTATAATTACTATTAATATCATAATTATTAAATGTATCATTCTCATCTGTAAATTTAATATGTTTATCTTTTTTATAAAAATTACATAGATTAATTAATTTTATTTTAGTTTTTGTATTTTCATTTAATGATATAAGTAGTTCTTTACTTATTTTAGATTTTAATGAATTCATCATTCCAATAATCAAAATAATAATTTGACCGTTTTGTTTAATATATTCATCTAAAATACTATAATCGTCCATTATAATATTAAATTCAAAAAAAATTGTTTATTAAATAATATTATAATGGCCTTATTAAATAATTTAATTGTATTTAATATTACTATAATTCATATTATAGTTATAATATTTATATTAATTACTCCATTTAGTAATAATAATACATTACTTTTATTCTATATTATATTTGTTCCTTTTTTATTACTACATTGGTTATTAAATGATGATACTTGCTGTCTAACATTATTTGAAACATATTTTAGGAATAAATCAACAGATGAAATAATTACAAATAATGAAACTTTTATGCATAAAATAATTTCTCCAGTATATAAATTTTCAAATAATAATAAATCATTAGAAAAAATATCTTATGTTGTTCTTATAGGTTTATTAATAAAAGCTTTATTAAATCTATTTTATAATTATGATAATAATAAATGGATTATGTAATATTATCTAATTCGGTATAATCACTAATTATAAAATCTTTATTGTTATTTCCACCCTTTTGTTTAATATATTTATTCATATCAAAAATTATATTATTATTTTTATATTCATCAGCCATATCAAGTGTTGTTATTTCATTACCACCATCTTGATTTAAATCAAATTCAATAATTAATTTGCCATCTTTAACTATATAATCATTAAATGAATATATATAACCATTTTCATTTATTACTTTTTTTTTAATTCTTTTAATAGATGTCTCCTTCATATTATTATTTTATATTTTTAATATATTCTATAATTTCTTTAAAATTATTTTTACAATTTTTATAATTAATATTTTCAAAATTTATGCTTAAATTCATTAATAAATTATGTAATTCATCTATTTTAATAATACAATTATTATCATTATCCATTTTATACTTTTTTTTTATTTTATATTTTAAATCAATTATTCTTTTAATTAAATCAACATTTATATTTTTATTTTTAACCAATAAATAACATTCATTCATTTCATCAATCAAATCATCATCAACTACTTTTTTTTCTATTTCATCATGTTTTTGTTTTAATAATAATAACATTTTCTTTTTTTTTACTTCATTCTCCTTCATTCTTAAATAATCATTAACATCTATATTATTATGTTTTTTATTTATTTTATCAATACTATTTATATAACTATTTTTATTATCATCTTCATCTAATATTTCAGTTTTATTATCATCTTCATCTAATATTTCAGTTTTATTATCATCTTCATCTAATATTTCAGTTTTATTATCATCTTCATTAGATATTTCTATTTTTATATTATCAATATCTTTAGTGTTATAATTATTATTTTCAGTATTTTTATTATATAAATTATTAAATATTTCTTGTTTGTGTTTTTCATTGATTATTATATCTTCTTTTGTATTATTATCATCAATAATATTATTTGATACATAAACTGTTTTATTTTCATCATTTAATATATTTTCTGTAATAATTAAATTTTCATTAATAATCAAATTTTCTTCAATTGGTATATCAAGTAATTTTTTAATATTATTTAATTTATTTAAAGTTTTATAAAATCTATCATTATTTATTATTTTAATATTGGATTTCTGTATAATTATATTATTATTTTTAGTTTCTAAATTTTCATCATCATTTTCCAAATTTTTATTTTCTGTTTTTTCATCAAAATTAACAATACTATTATTATTATCAAAACAGGATAAATTAATTATATTTTGTTTTTCTAACATTTTAATAAATATATTAATTTTAACATTTGAAATAGTTTTTGTTTTAATAGGACATTTACAATTCGGTAAATGCATTTGTTTATTATCAACATCAAAATATTTATGACATTTATTAAGATAATATATTTTATTATTAAGAAATATTTTATTTATAAGTTTGATTTCGTTTAATTTGTATTTATTAAAAATATAATCTTTATTGATATTAATAATATAAATAAATAAAATTTCGGATTCAAAAGAATTAAATATTAATTTTTCTTTGCTATTTTTTTCAAAAAAATCATTAAATAAATCTATTTTAATATTATATTTATTTAAAAGATATTGATTATTAATTGAATAAAATTTATTACATAAAATATTCAAATAAATAATGTGTTGATACATATTTAAAATGTTATAAAATATAATTTAAATAAATACTTATTTTATTATTTCAAAATATTTTTTATAATTATAATATATTAATGTGTGGTATTTTTGGATGTATTAAAAATAAAAATAGTGATATTGATATTAAAAATATAATATTAGTTGCAGTAAATTTATTAAAAAACCGTGGTTATGATTCTTGTGGCTTATATTTAAATAATCTTGATGATTTAGAACATTTATTTAAATATGGTATTGATGGAAAATTAATAAAACAAAAAGATAAGAATGATATTTTTCTTGTATTGGAGGATGAAATAAATAAAATTGGTAATAATTATTCAATTGGAATTAGCCATACAAGATGGGCTACTCACGGAGGAAAAACTGATGAAAATTCTCATCCACATATTTCAAATAATAAACAAATTATATTAGTTCATAATGGAATTATTTCTAATTATATGGAATTAAAAGTTAAATATCTAAGTAATTATGAATTTTATTCTGAAACTGATACAGAAGTTTTAGTAAATATTATAGAATATTTAAATAATAATAATAAAGATAAATCATTTACTGAAATTTTAGAAATGACTATGGAACTTTTAGATGGAACATGGGCTTGTATTATTTATAATAAACATGAACCTGAAAAATTATATTTTATGAAAAATGAAAATCCATTATTATTAGGACAATGTAATGATGTTTCTATTTTAACTTCTGAACCAAGTGGTTTTTTAAATAAAGTTGATAAATATATATTATTAAGAAATAAAACTGTTGGATATTTAGATATTTATGGTGAATGTTATATAAATGGTGATTATAAAAAATTAACATTACATAAAAATAATGATAATGATATAATATTACCAAAAAAATTTAATCATTGGATGATTAAAGAAATTTACGATCAACAAAATATGAATTTATTAAATGAAATGAATAATAAATTAAGTTCTTTAGATATTCCTAAAATTAAAAAATGTAAATATTTATATATTCTTGCTTGTGGAAGTTCTTATTATGCTGGATTAATTGCATCTCATTATTTTAGATATACAAATGCTTTTGAATTTGTAAATGTTATTGATGGTAGTAATTTTGATGATACATATTTAAATTCAATTGAAAATCCTGAAGAAAATTTATTAATTGTTTTAATTTCACAATCTGGAGAAACAAGAGATTTAGATTTAGCTGTTAATGTATGTAGAAAATATAAAAATAATGAAAATGAAATTAAAATATTAGGTATTATCAATGTTATTGATTCACTTTTATCCAGAAGAACAATTGATAATATTTATACTAAATGTGGAAGAGAAAATGCTGTTGCTTCTACCAAATCTTGCACCTCACAAATTTTAGCCTGTTTATCTTTAGCAATATACAAATCCGAATTAAATAACAAATTAGATTATAGTCTAAAACAAAAATTTACTAATGATTTAATAGAATTAGAAAGCGATATTATTAATACACTCTCTTTAGAACATAAAATTATTAACATCTCTAATAAAATTTCTAATATTCTTAATAATACTAAATCAAATAGCCTTTTCTTATTAGGAAAAGAAGAATTATACGGTGTTGCTTTAGAAGGCTCACTTAAAATTAAAGAAGTCTCATATATTCACGCCGAAGCACATTATATTGCTGGTTTTAAACACGGCGTTTATACATTAGTTGATAATCAAATACCTATTATTATCATCTACAAAAAAAGAAATCACTTTATTAAAAGCGTTATTGAAGAAATCAAAACAAGAAATGCAACCGTCTTTGAAATATCCGAAGATTGTGATGAAAATGAATTTAATATCAAAATACCCAATAACAGAACTTTTTATGGTATTATTTCTGTTATTGTAGTTCAATTATTATCATACCATTTAGGAGTTCAAAGAGGAATTAATGTTGATAGACCTAAAAATTTGGCTAAATGTGCAAGTGTTGACTGATTAGGATGTATTTAGTATTATGTATTGTTGAAAATATATAATACCAAAAATAAAAACATTATACTTTATACAAAAGACCAACTATAACCAAATGCTGAATTTTCAATTCCTTTACAAACTAAACTTATTCTATGTCCCTCATATTTAAACATATAATCATACATAATAATATATAAAAATATATTACTATATATAATTTTGTATAATGCAGTTTGAGGTTCTGCAATCAGGCTGTCATACCTAATTTAGTTCATTAATACATTTTAATAATATATTTCTTGAACCATTCATATCCCTATCTATTTTATATCCACAAGAACATTTTTTTATTCTTTCTTTTGTATATTCTTTACTTAAAATACCACACTTTGTGCATACTTGTGATGTATATGCTTCATTTACATCATATATTACAGTTTTGTATCTCTCTCCTAATGATTTTAGATACTCCTTAAACTTGTAATGTTTTTGCATTGATAAAACAAATTTTACTTTTTTACTCATTCTTATTTGTTTATTTAATTTTTTTATTTTCTCTTTACCTTCTTCCTTTGATAACTTTTTTATTTTTTCTGTTTCTATTTTTATTTTATTTTTACTTATCATTGGTTTTGTTTCAAAAACTGGAAGTAAAATATTTTCATAATTTTCACATAAATATTTTGAAGATTTTTTATGCATTTCATTTACATATCCTTTTATTTTATTAAAACATCTTGCTATTTTTCTTTTTAATGACTTTTTTTTCTTTTTATATTTTATATTTTTTATTTTTTTTTGATATTGTTTTATTAAGTTTTGTATTCCTAATATTTTTATTCTCATATCTTTTCCTAAATTTCCTATCTCATTTACTGAATAAAATGAAGCAAATATTTTTTCTCCTTCATCAATAGCTACTACTTCTTTTCTATTTTTAATTTCTATTTTATTTTTTTCTACTAAAATATATAAATAATAACCATTGAGTGTTTTATCATATAATAATTTACATTCTTGATTTATTGAATATTTTTTAATTATATTTTTAAAATTTTTACATTTTAATTCTTTTAAAGCATTAGAGATTATACCTTTAGAACTTATATTTCTATTACTTACTATAATTGTTTGTTTTTTACTTATATTTTTATAAGTTAATTCAAAAGGATTATTGTTATTATTATATGAATTAGTTCTCGCACTTTTAAGATTAGAACAAAAAGTTTTTATTTCACCTTTTAATGTTTCATCTGGAGCTGGTTTTTTAATATTATTTCTTCTTTCTTTAGGAGGATTTTTAACTTTTTCTATTTTAATTTTTTTCATTCTTGGTTTAGAAATTTTATTAATAATAGTAGATTTTTTATTATTTTTAATTATTTGTTTATATTCTTCCATTTTTTTTTTATATTTTTCTTTTTCAATTTCTTTTAATTGATTTATTTTTTCTTTATTTTGTTCATTTTCTAAATCATATTTTTCTTTATTTTCTTTTAATCTTTTAATTATTAATTCTTTATTTTGTTTCATATTATGTGTATTATCACGATATACAATGTCATATATTGCATCTTTTAATATCATCCAATTATCAGTCATATCTTTATAATCTTTCCAAATATCAATACATAAATTATAAATTGTATGACATTCTTTAAAATATTTTTTTAAAATATTATGTTGATTTTTTGAAAAATTAATTTTATATTTATAAGTTGTAAAAAATGTATTATTTATTTCATTTTGATTATTTAAATTAAATAAATGTTTGCTTTTATTTTTTTTTAAATCAAATAAAATATTTGTATATTTAGATTCAATATCTTTTTTTTTATATTCTTCAGGATAAGGAATATATTTTTGTAATTTAACACATTTATCAAACCAATTAGAATCCATTTATAATAAAAATATAAAAATGTTTTTAATTATATTTATATTATTATATTTAATTATATTTAATTATATAATATTATATAATATTATATAAAATGGAATATGTTAAAAGAAAAGAAGCTTTAAGAATATTAGGAATTTGTTATGTAACATTATATAAAATGGCTAATAATAATGAAATAGAAACAATAAAAATAGGTTCTAATACACTTTATAATATAAAAAAATATTTAAGAGAAAAAAATATAATAATAAATAAAAAAAAAATATGTTATTGTAGAGTGTCAAGTAATAAACAAAAGAATGATTTAGAAAGACAAGTGAAATATATGCAAGAAAAATTTCCAACATATGAAATAATAAAGGATATAGGTTCAGGATTGAATTATAAAAGAAAAGGCTTACAATTAATAATTGAAAAAGCAATTAATGGTGAAGTAGAAGAACTAATAATAGCATATAAAGATAGATTAACGCGTTTTGGATATGAATTAATAGAAGACTTAATAAAAAAATATTCAAATGGAAAAATAATAATATTAAATAGTACTGAAGAAAAAACACCAATGGAAGAATTAACAAAGGATATACTTTCAATAATGAATGTTTATGTGGCAAAAATAAATGGATTAAGAAAATATAAAAGAGAAATTAAAAATGAATTAAGTAATAAAGAAGAAAAAGAACATTAATAAATATTAAAATATAAATATGATACACTTATTTTTATATAATATAATATATTTTTATACAAAATATATATTATAATTTTTTATATTTTATTATATAAAATTATATACTTAAACTATTCCGAAATTAAATTTACACTATAATAACCATTTAAAAGATTATATCTCATTTTTAAATTATTTCTATTTAAAATAACACCTTCTTTATTTATTTTATAATTTGAATATTGTTTTCCATCATCTGTTTTAATTTTAACAAATCCTTCAAGATTTTCAACAATTCTTGTATTTTTCCAAATAAATCCATAAGCACTTTCTTTTTTACCAAGACAACATAAAGATAAATGAGAAGAACAATTTATTTTTAAAAATTTAGTTATTTCTTCTAATGAACTCCATTCTTTTATAAATTCACCTTCTAATAATATCTTTTTCATAAAAATCATTTTTTTCATAAACTTTTTTAATATTTTTATCACAATCAAAAATATATAATTTAATTATAATTATGAATTATAAAAACAAATATATTAAATATAAATTAAAATATTTAAATTTAATTAAAAAAGGTGGTAAATCACAAAAAGAAAAAGATAAAAATAAAATTAAAATATACAAACAATTTTTTTTAAAAAATTTAAAAGATATTGATTATATTAAGTTTGAAATCACACCATTTTTAGAATACAATAAAGATAATGAAAATAATAACATATATATAAACTTACAAGATATGAATAATAAATTAAAAAAATTATTTATAAAAAAATTAAAAAAAGATTATAATAAAACAATAACTAAAGGTTTATTTTATGGTAATGAAATTATTAAATATAATTATGATAAAAATACAAATATTATTAGTGTATATATAAAACCAGATGTTAATTTATTAATTAGGTATTTTGAAAGTTGGATTATATATGAAGAAAACCCTTATGAATTAATAGATATTCTAAAATTATATTCTTGGCATTATTATTATGAAATGGAACAAGGAGAACAACATTACAAAGATGGAGATGATTATATTAAAAAAAATGAATATGATAAATATTCTTATATATTAGATGTTAAATTATATTCAGCATCTTTATATTATAATAATAAACAAAAATTTTATAAATATAATCGTATTAATAATAACAGTGATGATAATTTTGATAAGACATTTTTAATTGAATAAAAATATTATTTTAGATGTATTTAATTACTTATAATAAACCATTTGAATATCTTTTTCATAAAAATCATTTTTTTCATAAACTTTTTTAATATTTTTATCGCAATCTAAAATAATTTTGTAGCAATTATTTTCTAATCCATAATCTTTTAAATATTTTACTATTTTTGTTGATAATCCTTTTCCTTGATGTTTTGAATGAACTACAATATCTTCAATATGTCCTACATTTTTTCCACTATGAATAATTTTTGGTTCTATAATTATTGTTCCAGAAGCAATAATTTCTATTTCATCATTTTCATAATAATAACAAACATAAATAGCTCCAATTTTATGAATTTTATTAATAATTTCAAGAAAATCTTCATTATTTAAATTTTCTGTTGTTGTAAGATTAGATAAAAGTTCTATATATTTATTTTTAATTTTTTCAATTTTAGAAATATTATTATTTAAAATAATATTTTGTAATTTATCAAAAAATAATTCCATTATAATTTATTATAATAAAATTTAAACATATTTAAATCTTGTAGTAGCTGAGAATGGGCTTGAATAAACACCACTGATACTGGTTCTAAAAATAATATTAGTTTTACAACGACATTTACAATTACAAGGCTTCATTATCTATATATATTTGTTATATATTTATTTTTTTTATAATCATTCATTTATATAAACTATAATTTTAAATTTATAAATTGGTATATCAAAAATTTAATATTATTATCTACATACTAACTCTCATACCATAAGGACCCACCATTCCAACACTTGCTCCAGAAGAAGAAGAAGAAGGTGAATATATTGCTTCACTAATTAATTCACTCAATGTAGGTATTATTCCAAGAGAACTTGGAGAAATCATACCACCCTTTTTAGGAGGACATTTATATTTCATTTTTCCACCGTGCTTTAAAACCATCTTATAAATTATTATTTTATAATTATTTATAAAGTGTATAAAATTTATTAAAAATATTTTTAAGGACAATTTTTCTGACCACATTCTTTGTAATTATTAGTATTATATGGACTATTAATTCCAAATTCATTAGAAGCATAATTTGTAGCTGAAGGATTGGATTTAGCTTGATTTAATTGTTTCATTGAATTATCATATTCTGGAGTGGTGCTTGAAGATATATATTGTTCTTTTTTTAAAACAAGACCTAACATATTATATTAATTTCTCATAATAATTTTTGATAGGTTAAAAATTTTATTATATTATTAGATATAATAAATCATAAAAAAATTGTTTTATTTAACCAACAAATCCATGAACTCCTTTTTGAGAAGCAAGAGGGAAACCAGCAGAAGCTGCAGCACTCAATAGACCACGACTATTTAATTTGTTTACAGAATCATAATCACCACTTGAAGCGGCACTTTTTAACATCATAATATTTTTTATCATAGAAGGAAAAGGGGAACCACCATTACCAATATTTTTTTGATTAGGAGTAGACATTTTATATATAATTAATAATATATAAAAATTTTTATTAACATTAAAATTATATTATAGTAAATTATAAAAAAATTGTATTATATTATTTATAGTTTTTACGCGTTTTATGAAAATAAAAATTATAAGATTATAATTTAATATGTCATCAAGAAGATTAAATACTTTAATTAATAATAAAAATAATGGAAAGTCAAGTGCTTTATCAACATCAAGTGCGGATTGTAATTTGTATCAAGTTCCAGCAAATCAACTTAACTTAATGGATTATTTGTATGATGAACAAACCGTGTTATATGTGAATTCATCAATTAATGCGAATTCAAATACATCAAGGGGTGAATATACGGATAAGAATTTTAATAGTAATTCATTATTAAATCAAAATACTTACATTGATACATATTCATTGGATATTACAAATGGTGTAAATAATAATCCGTTATTTGTGGGTATTGGTGTGGATTATGTTGGGGGTGATGCTCCATTAATGGGTGCGAATTATAATAGTGGAAATATAGCGTCAAATTATTTGATAAGGTCAAGTTATATTTTTGAGAGGGAAGATAAAACATTGGAGGTTCAATTAATAGTGTCAATTAATAATAGTGAAAGTTTGAATGTGAATGGTAGTGGTGGAAAGCCAAAAATTAATTTGCAAATAACAAATAAGGTAATTTCAAATGATGAAAAAACAAAGGGCGTAATAAATAATAAGAATATGTTTAAACAGAAGACAACATTACATTCAAAATTTGTGTCATCAACAGAAACATCAATGTATATGAATAGTAATATTCCATTTATTTTTGCTCCAGGTTTTGATAATGTGAATATTGGAATTTCTGTTATGTATGTTCCTCCAAAATTAGTAGAGGGTGTATTTCAAGGTCAATATTTATCTCAGAATGGTTTTGTAGTTTCTGATAGTGAAATTACTTTTGATAAAGATGAAATTAATGAGGTTGGATATTCAACAACATACGGACATTTTGTATTTGGTTTTAGTTTTAATGATAGTCCATATTTAGAGAATGGAATTAATTGTGATAAATTAATTAAGAGTATCTGGAGGTCACCAATTAGCACTTTTAATGTTTATAAGAATTCTTGTGTTTCTAAAATGACATTTATTCCTGTGGTTTTATTATTTGGAACAAATGTAAATGGTAGTTTATTTTTAGCATTGAATACAGGAACACCAATATCAACAATTACACATTATGGTGTTACAACATTAGAAAATTTTATTAATATTATGAGAGCGTTTATTATTGAGTATGATAATAACGAACAATTAGTAGATTATTTTATTAATAAATTTACAGTAAAAATATTAAAAGAAAAAGGTTATGATATTGAATGTATTGAAACACAATCATTAATAGATACAAATACAATTACTAATCCATCAACAGTAAATTCAAATCCAAATATGACATATTACTTATTACACAAAAATAATTTATTAAATATTAATATTGACACAACAGAACAAGATGTTGTAAATAAAAATATCGGCATAAGTCCATTAAATTTAGATGGAGCTTCATATTGTTCTTTGGGTAATATGAGTTATTCAAAGTCTAATATTAAAATGTTAAAAACGGATAATAATAATATTTTTGCGGATACATTAAATTTGGGTTATGAAGAAATTGATGGTAAATTATATAATATTAATATTATATTACCTGAATCAGGTTTTAGATTTCATTTTGATGATAAAACAACAATTGCAAATATTTATAATACAGATAATAGTATATATTATTTTTCATATACATCATTTGCAGAAAGATTTAATAAGGAAGTTGATGTAGCTGCAAGTTTATCAAATGACCAAAAAAATATTAAAACTAATATTAAAACAAATAGAATTTCATTAAATATTTCAAATAATGTAATTTTTTAATTAAACATAATAAATTATTTTACAATAATAATTTATTCAATTTTAGAATTTATTTATTTTATATATTATATTCAATATATATTTCAGATATATTTTTATAAAGAATTACATAAATTTGTGTTTATAGATATTATTACATAGTTTTATTATTTATATTTCAAATAATTTTGAATAATGACAAAAATAACAAAATTATTAAAATTGACCTCACAATATTTTAAATTTCAAGTTTTCTATATTATGTTTTACTTACAATAAAGAACATATTAATTATTCATTGAGTTATAATAGTAAATATATATTTGTAAATTCAGATATTTATGTTAATTATATATGTCATTAATTATTATATCCTTTTAATTTCTTAATAATTAACACAGATAATACAGTTAAATACTATATAAGTAAAGAAAAATGATAATAATGTATAATTTTAGATAATGTAAAACACAGAATATTATAACAAATTATGAACATAGTGAAATTTGTTAAAAATAACCTTACAATATGAAAAAAAAAATTGAAAAATAATCGTTTTATGATATTTAATTTAATTGTTTCATAATAGTTAAAAAATTTTGTCAAAAAATTAAAAGATGTCTTCACCTTCTTCCAATTATCAAATTAACCAAATGATTGTTGATGGTAAATTACCTGATAATATTCTTAATGAAATTATAAAAACTATTATTATTAATAATAAAAAAAATATTGTTTTAAAAAAAGATATTTATAATTGGATAATTAATGAATTTATTTTAAACAATAAAAATAAAGATTTAGATTTAATTAAAAATAAAATTAATAAACTATTTGAACCATTAAGTTTGAATTGTTATATTCAATCTTTTAAAAATGAAAAAATGGTTTATTATACAATTGTTTTTAATTTAAATTTCATCAAAGATGACAATTTGAATAATATTAATATTTACCCTTGTTTGAATATGATTAAAAATTTCATTAATGATAGTAATGAAAATAGTGATAAAATTAAAATTCCAGTTAAATTATATGATTACTTGATGATTTATATTTCTGAAAAAAAAAAAAATGATAACGATTTTGAAACTGAATATTATAATATTGTTAAATTTTTTAGTGATAATAAAATTAATTTTTTATTAGAGAATAAAACAAAAAATAGTAATTCTAAAGCTTTTTATCAACTTATTTTTTCAAAAATTGATACTAATAATGAAAATAGTATCAAAACCTTTTCTGATAATAATAATTTAATTACTAATAATACTACCAATTTCCCCAATTTATTTGATAATAAACCATCTCAAGAACCACAAAAATTCATTGATTATGGAAAAATCAAAAAAAATTGGTATAATGATAATGTTAAAGAAGATGATGTTAAAGAAGATGTTGTTGAAGAAAATGTTGTTATTAATAATGTTAAAAAAGATGATGTTGAAGAAAATGATGTTATTAATAATGTTAAAGAAGATGATGTTAAAGAAAATGATGTTATTAATAATGTTAAAGAAGATGTTGTTATTAATAATGTTAAAGAAGATAATGTTAAAAAAGATGATGTTAAAGAAAATGTTGTTAAAGAAAATGTTATTATTGATAATGTTAAAGAAGATGATGTTAAAGAAAATGTTGTTATTGATAATGTTAAAGAAGATAATGTTAAAGAAAATGTTGTTATTGATAATGTTAAAGAAAATGATGTTATTGATAATGTTAAAGAAGATGATGTTAAAAAAGAAGATGATATTAATGATGAAGATGAAATTATTCATGAGATGCAAGAAAATGTTTCCTTTAATATAAATAATGAAAACAATAATAATCAAACAATTTCAGGTGTGTTTTGTCAAGGACAAATGCAATTATCAGGAGAGAATGAACACGATAATTTTGTTATTTCAATGAATGGAATTAAAGATGGAAATAAGTTAAATCTTAATTTTAGTATTACTGGATTGTGTGATGAAAATGGGTCACCAATTAGAATTCCTGTAAAAATTAATTTTCCTTTTAATAAAGCTCTGGATAATAGAAGTGTAATATTTTCTCCTGTTTCAAATAATTTTTAATAATACCAAAAAGGTTTTTTCATAATAAAAATAGTTAATAAAATTTTAAAATTATTATTATTAAATATTGGATAAATATCTAAAACATTTATTTTTTTATTAAAATTATATAAATAATTAAAATTATTATTTTTTTTTAGTATAATTGATAAATCTATGTTATAATGATTAAAAACAATCATAATATTTCTATCAGTATTAAAATTGTTTATAGTAAAAGAAGATAAAGGATTTAAATCAACATAATACACTTTTTGTAGATTTGGTATAATTTGAATATTAACTTTATTTGTAATATCTTCAAAAGGTATATTAATATCATTTTTAACATTTTTATGTATATTTTTTTCGAATTTAATAATATTCTTTAAATTATTAAAGTAAGAGCTTTTATAATGTATTTTATTTAATTTGTTATGTCCTCCATAAAATGTCATCAAAATAATTATAATTATTATAACAATAAAATAGGTTTCCATATATAAATAAATATATAATTTAAAAAAAATTAACAGGTATAAACATTTAAAATAAAAATAATAAAAAAACAAATTATCATTATAATTAAATAAGTTTCTAAATAATTGGTAGTTAATTCTGTATCCATTTATTATAATTATATTATATAAATATATAATATGTATGATATGAATTTGTTATTTGAAAGTAAAAAAGGTATTATTGTTTTATCAATTTTTACATTCTTAGTAGGATTATTTATTGGTGGATTTACAAGATTAAAAATATTTGAAGATTTAAGATTTAAATTTTTATTATTTTTCTTTATTATGTATTCATCAAGTGTTTCATTAAATATTGCTATTATTCTTTCTCTTCTTTTATTAGTAGCTTATCAAACAATATTAAAAATATCAATGAGTGAAAATTTTGGAGTTATTAATGAATCGGAATATTTAGAAAATCCTTTAATGAAATCAAGTGAATTAGAACCAATGAATGATAAAAATTTTATTTTAATAACACCTAAAGAAATGAGTAATCAAATGATTAAAGAAGGTAAAGAAATTATGAATTTAATTCAAGAAATGAGAGAAAATGGATTTGTTGATGAAAGAGAACAAAATATTATATATGAATTAGAAAATAAAGCTAATAATTTAATTCAATCAGGAATGAATACATTAGATAATAATCAATATAGTGGAATTACATTAAAAACTTAAAGTATATAGATTTATTTATTTTTTTTAATTTTATAAATTATAATATTAATTATAATTATAATATGATTAAAGATTGTTTTGATTTACTAATTATTATTTTAATTGTAATTATTCTTATTACAATTTATAATAATATGAAAAAAAAGGGAACTGAAAATTTTGGTCAATTAGAAGTCAGACATTTACTTAATGATGATAAAGATAGAAGACATCTAATGCAACAAATTAATCCAACAACAAAAGATTTGATTAATGCTGTAGATAATAATGAAAATATCACAGATATTCAAAATCCTAATTTTAATACTATGAATAATTTACCATTTTTAATTAATCCACAAAATCCTGAGGAAGGGTATTATTTTGATAGAGTTAAATTAATTACTAATCCAAATAGTCCTTTATTACAAAAAGCTGAAGAAAATATGAAAAGAATTAATAAACAAATAAAAAAATGTTCTAATAAAACATTGGATGATGAAAAACTTGATGTTTCTGGTTTTAATAATTGGGAAAATTTAAGAGAAAGTTCATATGCTAATATAACTTCTGTTGGTAAAAGTTTATTAACACCATATACAAGTTTTCCGGTTGCATCATAAATTATTTTTTTATTAAAAAATAATCATTAAAAAATATTATTATATTTATTTCTTAGTTTTACTTCTTTTCTTTTTTTTACTTCCTCTTGGTTTTTTGTTTTTTTGAATATCTTCAGCAAATTTTTTAATTTCATCAATGGCTTTTTGTTTTCCGTGTTTATCAACATATTCTTTTACTAATCTAAATTGCTCTTTATATAATTTAGTTTTATCATCTGCACCAACATTATCAATTGCTTTTGATTTAATGTTTAATTTAGTAAAAAATGGATTTAATCCAAAAGACATTTTAATTCCAAGCAATTTTGTTGTTGCATCTCTTAATAATGTATTTCTAATCAAAATTGATTCAGGCAATTTTCTCTTTCCACCTTTCATGCTTTTAGAACTTTTTGATTTCTTGGAACTTTTTGATTTCTTAGAACCTTTAGATTTTTTGGAAGTCATTTTCTTAGTTTTAGAGGGTTTGGATTTCTTAACTTTAGTTTTTCTAGTTTTAGAAGGTTTAGATTTTCTGACTTTGGCTCTTTTTTTAGCGCCACCATTCATATTCATAACTTCATCATTGTGTAAGGCAATAACATTAGAAGGCATTATAATATATATTATAGTTATAAAAAAATAATAATAAAAATAAAAAATAAAATTGAAAAAATATTTAATTATAATAATAAATTTACAATATAATAAATGGGTGTTCCTTTATTTTTTAGATGGGTAGAAGATAATAATAAACAAAATTTAATTTTAATTAATGATAGTATTGAATATGAAATAGATTATTTAATGATTGATACAAATTGTTTATTACATCCTTGTGTAGCTCATATTGTATCAAAGTATAAAAATAATGAAATAGTAAATATTAAATGTAGAAATGATATTGAAGAAATAATTTGGAATAAAATTGAAGAATATATTAATGATTTAATAAGGAGATTAAAACCAAAATTTTTATTCATTGCTATAGATGGTGTAGCTCCAATGGGTAAAATAATTCAACAAAGACAAAGAAGATATAAAAATTCAAATGTTGAAACTAATGAGATGTGTCCTTTTCAGAGTATTGAATTAACACCTGGAACACCTTATATGGAGAGATTAGATAAAAAATTTAATGAATATTGTAAAAAATTAAATATAAAATATAAATATTCATCTTGTTTTGAGGAAAGTGAGGGAGAACATAAAATATTAAATTATATTAAAAATGAAGTTGATAATAATAAAAATATTGTTATTTATGGCTTAGATGCTGATTTATTATTTTTATCATTAACAGATAATTTAAAACATAATTTATTTGTTATGAGAGAAAAACAATTTTTTAATAAAAAAGAGGAAGATGAAAATTTAATGGATAATGTTGAAGATATTAAATATAATTATGTTAATATAAATGAATTTCATAAAATAATAAATAATTATGGAATATCATCAAATAAATTTGTATTATTATGTTATTTACTTGGTAATGATTTTTTACCATCAATATTATCATTAAATATTAAAAGAAAAGGAATAGACCATATTATAAATGCATATAATAATGTCAAAAATATAAAAAGAATGGAATTAATAGAAAATGATAAGATAAATCATAATTTTTTAATTGAATTATTTAAAAACATTGAATGGACTGAAAAAAAAGTATTTAATTATAATACAACATTTAACAATGAAAATGAATATTATAGATATTATTTGAATAAAGATATAAATGTTGAAAAAGATAAAAAATTAATGGTTAAAAAGTATATTGAAACTATTGAGTGGTGTTATATTTATTATACTGATAAATGTATTTCTTGGAAACATTATTATAATTTTGATAATCCACCTTTAATAAAAGATATAATTAAATATTATCCAAAAAATGTTAATATTGATAAATGTCATTTAAAACTAAAACCAATAGAACAATTAATATTAGTTATTCCACCAAAATTTTATAGTTTTATTATGAATAAAAATATATTAAATAAAATATTAACTGATAAGAATTTTATAAAAATAAAACATCTTTTTCCAAACAATTTTGATATTGATAAAAATAAAGAATTTATTGAATGGAAACAACATATAATATTACCTTTTATTAATTATGAGTATTACTTATCAATAATACAAAATATATTAAAATAAAAATTGATTTTTTTTAATTTATAGATTATTATAAATATAATTATTTAAAAATGTTCGAAACATTGAAAGAAATATACACTAAATTTGATTATGATATTAAAAAAATAAAAAAATATGAATATTTAACAGATTATATTTTAGACTTATATAATAATAAAAATATTGAAATTGATAGTTCTGATGTAAATAAATTATTATGGAATGGTAATTATTATGAAAATATTGAAAAAAATTATGATGAAATGAAAAAATATTATTTAATGGCTATTGAATTAGGTAATATTTATTCTATGAATAATTTAGGTTGCTATTATCTAACTATTGAAAAAGATTATAATGAAATGAAAAAATATTATTTAATGGCTATTGAATTAGGTAATATTTATTCTATGAATAATTTAGGTCATTATTATGAAATTATTGAAAAAGATTATAATAAAATGAAAAAATATTATTTAATGGCTATTGAATTAGGTAGTATTAATTCTATGAATAATTTAGGTCATTATTATGAAAACATAGAAAAAGATTATGTTAAAATGAAAAAATATTATTTAATGGCTATTGATTTAGGTAATAGTAACTCAATGAGCAATTTAGGTAATTATTATGAAAACATAGAAAAAGATTATGTTAAAATGAAAAAATATTATTTAATGGCTATTGAATTAGGTAATTGTTTTTCTATGAATAATTTGGGTAATTATTATGAAAACATAGAAAAAGATTATGTTGAAATGAAAAAATATTATTTAATGGCTATTGAATTAGGTAATATTTATTCTATGAATAATTTAGGTCATTATTATGAAACTATTGAAAAAAATTATGATAAAATGAAAAAATATTATTTAATGGCTTTTGAAAATGGTAATAATAATGGATTATATTATTTAATGGAATATTATAGACTCTATAATACTAATAATTATAAAGAATTAGAAGATATTTTGTTATTATATTTTGAAAAAGGTAATAAAGAGGTTATAATATATTTAGCTAAATATTATGAAAAATTTGAAATAGATTATGATAAAATGGAAAAATATTATTTAATAGGTATTGAAAAGAATATTCTTGATTCAAAATATTTTTTAAATTTGTATTTAAGTGAAAAAATGAAAAAATAAAAAAATAAATTTATATAAATAATAAATAAAATTATTTAATAAATAGATTAGATAATTAATTTAATAAATTATAATATGAATGATGATAATATTCCAGATATTAAAAAAAGATTAAATAAGATAAATAATTTGATTAGTGAATCAAATATTAATTATTTAAATCCATTAAAAGATTTAAATGAAAATGTGGATACAATAGTTTATCATTCAAAAAATGAGAAATCAAATAATGATGATGATAATGACACACGGAGTGTGTTGGGTAAACAGGAGTTTAATTTCAAAAAGGTTATTTCACAGATGGGAGCAATGTTGTCATATGTAAAAAGTGGTGGATACGGACATACATTTAAAGGTGTTGTTAAGGATGAAAATGGAAAAGAGAAATATAGTTTTGCTGTAAAGATGGTTGCGTATTCAAAGAAGGAGGATTATGGTGATGAATATAATTTACAAAGGCCGGAAAATGCTGAATTATGTATGTTAAAAGTATTATCATATTTTGTATTAAAAAAAATGTCTCCACATATAATTTTACCAATTAGCACATTTTATACAGATATTAAACCATTTTTAACATTACAGGAAAAGGGTATTATTGATAAAAATAATACAAATTATAAAGAATTTATTGAAAGGTATAAAAGTGGAAAATATTATGATAATGTGAGTATAATAATATCGGAGTGGGCTGATGAGGGTGATTTAAGTATGTTTTTAAAAAAAAATTATAAAAAATTAAATTTGATGCATTGGAAGTGTATATTTTTTCAAATAATTTCAACATTAGCAGTTATTCAATCAAAATATCCTGCATTTCGTCATAATGATTTAAAATTAAATAATGTATTAATATCAAAATCATCAACAAAAGCAAGACAATTTAATATAAATAAAAAAACATATATAATTCCATCAATTGGATATATGGTTTATTTATGGGATTTTGATTTTTCTTGTATTCAAGGTGTTGTTGAAAATTTAAAAGTTCATCAAAAATTTTTTAATAAATTAAATATTACATCAAAACAAAATAAATATTATGATTTACATTATTTTTTCGGGACATTAATAAGAAAGGGTTTTTTGCCTGATTTATTAACTGAAAAATGTATTCATCAGGATGTAAAAGATTTTATAAATTATGTTATTCCAATAGAATATAGACCATATCCTAATAAAAAAAAAATTAATCCAAAGGTTAATGAAAAATGTAGATTACAAGTAGATGATGAATTAAGAACTCCATTTGAATTATTGGAGAATGATTTTTTTAAAGTATTTAGAAAGAAATAATTTTTATGTAATTTTAATAATATTTTTAGTATTATTAAAAATGTTTAATTTAAAGATATAAATATTTTTATAAAGTAAATTATATTATAAGTATATAATGAGTGAAAATGATAATTTTAATTATGACAATATTGATGATATGATAGAATTAATATATAATTTTGTATATAAAGAAAGAAAAAATATAGAAAAAGATTATGTTTATGAAAAACTAAATATTGAAAATATTGATATGTCAAGAATAATAAAACAAGGTGAATTTGATTATAATAAAATTCTTATGAATAATTTTAATGATAAAAATAATTTTAAATTAATATTAGAAGATAAACATAAAATTATTTTAAAAAAATATTTAAAATCCAGATTTCCAATTACATTAATAATTCAAAAATATGATAATGAATATCGTAATTCAAGTTCATTTATTGATATTACATATGGATTATTTATTAATTATATTTTGACTGAATTTGTAATATTAAATGACATACCGTTTTATTTAATAAATATGTGTAATTTTAATGTATTGTATGAAACATTAAAGTTAAATAATGAATTATTACCATTCATTAATGAACAATTTAAAAAAAATAAAACAGATGATAAATACTGTATCAGTGTTTATGAACATTATAGGTCATACATTTCCATGAAAGAATTTTTAGACAATGAAAAAACATTTGAAGAATTAATTTGTTTAGTTTTTCAAGTTTTATATTCTTATTATTACATTATTAATAGACTTGGTAATTTTAGAATGAATTACTTTACTGTAAATTCTTTTATTATAGAAAAATTAAATAAAGAGACGGAAATTATATTAAATATTGGTGATATTAAGTTTAAGTTAAGAACAATGTTTATATGTAAAATATGTGATTTTAGATATTCAACATTAGAAACAGTAAAAAATCTTAAAAATAAAAATGAATTATTAGATAATCCTTCTTTTGATATTTATAATTTTTTTAAATCGTTAAATAATAATAGTTCAAAAAATAAAGTTAATATTAAAAAAATTATAAGTGACATTATTTCATTAGATATATTAAATGAAAATATCAAAAATGAAGATATATTTTATAAATACTATAAACTTAATATATTGCCTAATGAAATATTAACAAAAAATATTTTATTTAATACATTTATAATAATGCCACCTAAAGCTAAAAAAGGAGGAATAAAAAATAAAAATACTAAATTAAAAAATAATGAACCAATTGAAGTTCTTAAAGACAGTTCAAGTGAAGATATTACTAAAAGTTCTTCTACTTCAGAAAATGATGAAACACAATCTAGTGAAAATATTGAAAATAGTGTAGAAAGTGTTGAAACAGAAACTGAAAATGTTGATGATAGTAATAGTGATGAAACGGTTGAAAGTGTTGAATCTATTGAAGAAGTTATTGAAGGAGGAATGACAAAAAAGGATAAATCTGAATTAAAAAATCTTCAATCTAAAATTAGTAATATTAAAGGAAAATATAATAAAAAGGGAACAAAAGAAACTAAAGGTAAAAAGAAATCAAATAGAAAAATGCGTTATGAAGAATTACTTGACAATTCTGATAGTGTTGATAGTTTAAATGATAGTATTTCAATGTCAATGAGTGATAAACAATCTAAACCTATGATAAATACAATGGGTGATGCTTTTAGTTCAAGTTTTGGAATTCAAAAACAACCTATGCCATTATTAGGAAATTCACAACAAATGTTTCAACAACCACATATAATGCCTCAACAAGAAATGATGATGCCACAACAAGAAATGATGATGCCACAACAAGATATGATGATGCCACAACAAGATATGATGATGCCACAACAAGATATGATGATGCCACAACAAGAAATGATGATGCCACAACAAGAAATGATGATGCCACAACAAGATATGGTAATGCCTCAACAAAATATGATGATGCCACAACAAGATATGATAAATAATATGATGTCTCAACAAAATATGATGTTGCCAAATCAGCAAAATATGTATGGGGGAAGAAAAATGAAGATGCCAGTTTTAAACAATGATTTTTTTTTTTATCAAAAGTAAATAATAGTGATAAAAATATTACAAAAAAAACAAAAAGAAAGATGCCTTTATATCAAGAAAATAATATGAGTGGTGGAGGTGTTCGTGTTATGCCATCATATGAAAAAGTTGTGGAAGATGAAAGGGATAAAGCATATAAAGAGGAAAAAAAAGAACAGACTAAAGTTCCTTATAAACCTGAAGATAAAAAATTATTACCATCACAAAAAAGAAATATTAATCCACCAGAAAAACATTCACAAGAAAAAGATCCGATAAAACAAAAAATGATGAATTTACCTGGGAATGAAATATTATTTTCCACACCATATGTTCCTTCACAATTTCAAAATTATATGAACCAACAATTTGATAAATACGCTCATCCATTTATATATAAAGATTATAATATCAATTTGAATGGATTAAATACAAATCATATAATGGCTCAAAGAGTATTTGAAGATATATTACCAGCAGATGATATATATTCATCATTTAAATCATTAAGAGAGAGAAATGTATTATGTGATTATATTAGAAGCACATTTATAACAAATGATGATGGAGAACATAAAGATTTTTCAGGTGGAAAAGAAAGTTTAAATTCAAGATTAAATTTAATTGAATTAACACCATTTATGCCTCATAATTTAACAAATAATAAATATAAGAATAGACCAAAAAATATGTTAATGTATAGTTCTTGTTATCCAATTAAATATAATGAAAAAACAAAAAGATGTGATTGTGCTGATAAACATACAATAATGAATGTAAGAGTATATAATTTAACAAATGAAGAATATACATATTTTAATCCAAATAATTTATCATCTGTTGGTCCATCAACACCATCATTACCAATTGATAAAAGTTCAAATATAATAAGAGAATTAAAATATTTTCAATTTGTGAGACAAAAAATTAATAAAGATAAGTATTGTCCTAATTTTATGTGTTCTTATTGTTATTTTATATCAAAGGATTGTAATGTAAATTTTAATAACGAACAAATAACAAATAGTAAATATGATAGTAATGGGTGTCTTATTCAACAAAAGAAAAAGACACAAATGTGTTTAATTATATTAACAGAAGGTGCTGATTTTAATATTTATAATTGGGCGTCTAATAGAGCTCAAATGGATAGAAATTTAGTTAAACAGGTTGGGTGTGGATATAAAACTGCTGAAATGTGGGATAATGTATTATTTCAAATAATTATAGTATTTTATACAATGTGGCAAAAGAAATTTACATATAAGGATATGAAATTAAATAATAATTTTTATATTAAATCTTTTGCTACATCAACAGCAAATCCAAAATATTATAAATATGTTGTTGAACAAGTTGAATATTATATTAAAAATACTGGATATTTATTATTATGTAATACAGATAATCATGACATAACAGAGGGTAAAAATGTTTGTAAAATATTAAGTAAGGATGAATTTGGTGATGATATTAATAATATTGAAAAGGTAATTATGGAAAATGCTAAAAGATGTTTAGCTATTGATAGTTTTAAAGCTCAAGATTTGGTTTCTCCATCACAAGAAATTTTAGATAAAATAGTAAAAATAAATAATTTATTAAATAATACTTCAGCATCAAATTTAGGTTCAAATATATTTGAAACAATATTATTAACAAATTTTAATAATTATATAAATGATAGAATTGGAACTAATTTAAAAGGTAATGGAGATAGAGAACATGGAGATGAAACAAAATATATTATTCAGGATAATTTTACACCAAAGAAGGGTGATTTATGTGTTAGACAGGATGGAGATATGTGGAAAATATGTATGTTTATTAAATCAGAATCGCCAGGTTCAGGTTTATTTATAATAGAAAAAGGTAGTGATGCTGTTTCTATTCCAATAAGTTCAATGTATTCAATAGGTTCGAGTGTTAATATCCAACAATTAAAAATATCAGTGGATAATTTAGAAGAAATATATTATATAAATTAATATATATAGAAATGAATTATAGCAAGTTAAATAATTATACAAGTAATGATTTTGTTAAAATTGCAGATAATAATATGACTGGATTTAAGAATGAACCAAATACAAATAATTGGGCTACAGAAGGTTCAATAAGTAAATCATTATTAGGGAATATATCACAACCAACACCATTATCAGAATTATTTTTATCAAAAAATAATATAGATAAAATTCAAAATAAAATAAAAACAGAAGTATTAATAAGAACAAAAGGTAAATATGTTCTTAGAGTAAATCAAAATGAAACAGATTTAATAAATGTAATGCTTTCAGTATATGTGGTAGATGGATTAAATGAACCATATAATTTAGTTAAACAAGTTAAAATGTTAAATCATTTAACTATTCAAAGAATTGTTCCAGATATGATTTCAATGATTAAAATGAGACAAGGATATTTTAAAGATATAAGTTCTCCAATTAATCCAATTCCTTTACCTGTAAATGTTAATAATGCAGGAAGAAAAGGAACATTACCAAGTGTTACAACAACTTTTAATTTACCATCTTTTTAATATTATTTTTTAATTATTTATAATTAAATTAAATTATAAATTTAAAACAAAAAACTATTTAATATCTTAACATCTGTAAGGAGTGTTATTTTCAGAAGTTTCACTTTCATAAACAAAAAGAGTTCCATACTTAGTAGCTTGAGATTTAAAATCTGAAGTATTAATAGCAGTAATAGGGGAAATCTTATCATAGTTATCAACAGCGGCAGTGTCACATTTACCATCAATCGGAGAGTAGTAATAACCACAAGTTTCACCCTTAGGAAGAACCATAGCACTTGTTCCAACAATAACTTCTTTTCCATTTTCACCAAATAATTCATTATAAAGAGTTTCAATTACAACAACAGATCTAAGGTTTAATGTTTGTCCTCTATCAAGAATAACAGAAGGGCAATAGCTAATTTCATGATTATTAACTCTTTCTAAAGTAGTAGTAGTAATTGGTAATTCTTTAGGAACCATGGAACCATAAGCATATGAAGATGAACTAGTAAGACCATGATGTCTTCTGGGAACATAGAAGACAAGAACACCATTACAATGAATAACAGTTTGTCTCTTAACAACCATATGCTTTCCTTTCATGTAAATATTATTTCTTCCTTTAACAGCAGTTCCAAAGTCAATCATTTTACCAGATGATCCAGGTGTAGGTGTGGCATCATGACCTTCAGGAGTCATTCTGCAAGTCATAATAGGAATAGTAGTTTCAACACCAACACTTAATTCAGCCATATGAGAAGTAGAAAAACCAAGGTTCAAAACAGGTTGAGCGGGTTCAGTCATAATATGAATAGGTCTGTATGAGAAAACACCAAACAATTTTCTAACCATGTGACCAACATCCTTAACAAATGAAAAGTCAGGAGAATCAAAGATGACATTCTTACAAGAGTCTAACTTATGCATTAAATTAGAAGTTTCATTGCAGTAATATCTACCTTGTCTTAAGGAAAGAACACAATTCCAAAGAGCTGTTTGGACATCACATCTCTTGGAAATATCCTTGTATGGAGCAATTTCAGTAGTGCATTGAGTTTCAGAAGGGTCTTTGCATAAATCTTCAAACAAATCAACTTCGGGTTGAGTTTGGAAAGTTCTACCTTCCTTTCTAGTAACAATCATTTTAGCAATAGAAGTTAAAAGCATTCTTCTTTCTAAACTATCAAATTTAGGAATGAAGAGAGCAAATAACAAGGGGTCAATGTATGAATAAACATCATTAACTTGGTATCTATCAACAGTTCCATTCAAAGCACACAATTCAGTATCATCATAAACTAATGATTGTAATTGAACTCTTTGAGCGAGTTGAGCATTTTCATGATGACACTTAACAATTCTATTAACATGTTCCATTTCATTACCATTAAATTTCATTTCACCAGTCATATAAGCAGCATGTTGGGGTCTGTATCCAAGAGCCTTACTCAAAGGAGTGAAAGGCATAAGAGAACGGATGTCTTTATCGTGTAAAGTCATTTTCTTTTCATCTCTAATGTATTTTAAAATAACTTTTCTTTCTTCATCACCAAAATCATACTTCTTTTGATAAGCAGAAACTTTAGCATCATATTCTCTTGGTTCAAGGTTGGGGTATTTGTCAAAAAGTTTTTCCTTAATTTTAAGAGCTCTCTTAATAATTCTCTTATATTCATCCATATATTTTTCGTAAATAGCATCAACAATGTCACTGTCATTGTATTTATTTCTCAAACTTTCAAACTCTTTATAAAGAGACATTTTGTCGTCTTTTTCCATTTTAAGCAATTTCATTACTTCCGAATTAATTTTATCTTTTTGTTCAGACATTATATATATTATTTATATATTTTTTTTATAAAAAATAATTTATTCAAAAATATCATTTAAATATATTAATTCTTCTATAGATTTATTATTATAGTAATAATTATTTTGTATATCATTTTTATTTTTTTTTTTATTTAATTTTTTTTTAATTGTTGTTTTATTTAAATCATTTGGATAATCAATTTTTTCGTTTTTATTATTATAATTGGTTGATATATAATATGATGGAACCACACAACTAACTAATGAATGTAATATATTTAAATCATAATTATGTTCTGATTGAATATAATTTTCAATTAAATCACCAAATTGAAAATTACTTATAATATTATTATAATTATCATTATCACAGAATTTATAATAATTTTCATATAAAGTTAAAGGTAATATCATTTTATGTATTTTAAATAGTTTTATACAATGATTAATATTAAATTTATTTTTAATAATATGTGATACAATTCCAAATAAATCATTATTAAAATCTTTATTTTTTAAAATTGAAAAAATATAATTGATTTTATCTTCGTCAATATTTTCATTATTATATATTTTTTTAAGTATTTCAAGATTAAATAATATTTTTCTTATATCAAATTTAGAATTTTTAATTATTTTATCGTATATTTTATTATTATCAATATTAATATCTTCTTCAAAGCAAATATTTTTAATATGTAATTTAAGTTTATCTATTTGTAATTCATTTATTTTTATTAAATTTACATTTTTTTTTAAATTTGATAAATTTGTATTATGATTATCATTTGATATAATAATAATTGGAACTAATCTTCTAAAATTATTTTGTTTAATTAAATCAAATATATCTTTTTTATCATTATTTGATATAATTTTTTCATAACTATCAATAACAACTATTTTTTTATTATTATCTTCTTCAAAAAAATTATCTGGTTTTATAATTTTATTTAAAAATTTAATATCAATATTTTCATTAATATTTTCAGTTATATTAATAATATTTATATTTAAATGCTTACAAATTAAATTTGTTATTAAAGTTTTACCAAAACCGTGATTACCTGTTATTAAAAGTGTAGATTTTCTTTTACTTAATTCTAATTCATAATTTGTTGCATCTACAATTTTCTTTTTTCTTCCTTTTGTTGTTTCTTTTAATAGTTTATGTTTAATTAAAAAATCAGTTGTATCATAAAATGATGTAATCCATTCAATCATATCATTTATAACCGTTTTATTACCAATAATATCATCTATTGATTTTGGCTTATATTTATCTTCAATTTTCATTAAATAATTATTAATTAATTATTTTTAAATAAAAAAAATTCAATTTTTAATTAATTATTTACAATTTTTAATTTTTCTCTTATTGTTTGTATTTCTCTATCTAATTCATTTTTAATAGTAAAATAATAATCAGGATAATTATCTGTATGCACTTTTATAATTTTCCATATAGAATTATTATCATTTTTATAATAAACACTCATTCCAACCTCTAATTTTCTATAAGTGCATATTTTTGTATCTTTTCCTAATTCTGTTTTTTCATTTAATATTCTTTTTTTTGTTTCAATAAAATTATTTGGAATTTCTGGAAAAAATACATCACATTGATAAATATCATTTATTACTGTTATAACCATTGAATTTATCAAATTCAATTCAATAAATTTTTTATATATTATACCACCACCAATCACCCACACTTCATCATAATCTTTATTTTTTAAATAATTCATTAATTCATTAATATTACTAAATGATTTTATTAAATTATTATCTTGTTTTTTATTAATAATTAATGATGTTGATAATACTAAATTATCACGATTTTTTAAAAATTTTACACTATTAAATGTATTTTTACCCATAATAACACAATTATTACCATTTCCAACAGTTATTTCCTTAAATCTTTTTAAATCACCTTTTAATTTCCAAGGTAATTTATTATCATATCCAATTCCATTTTTATTATCTAAAGCTACAATTGCTCCAATAAACATTAAATTATATAATATTGTTATTACCATTTATTTAAATTAATAACTTTATGATTTTCAATTACTTCATCAATATCTATAATACTCTCATCATTTAATTTATATTTATTATTAAGTAAATAAGAACTATCTTGAATATTATTATTTATAACAAAATTTAGATTTGGATACATATATAATTGAATATTATAAGGTATTAAATTTTTTTCTGTTAAATGAATACCCTTGCAACAATATTTATTAATAACTATATTTTTACATTTACCTGTAATTAAATCATCCTTACATATTAATAAACTATCACAACAAGACCCATTTTTACAATTATAACCACCATTACAAATATTTGCATAACATTTATTACATTTAACTGTAAAAACTAATAATTCTTTATAAAATTCATCATCTAAACATATATTAAAATAAGCTAAATTATTATCATTTAAAATCATATTCATAATTTTTTGTTTATTTTCATTTATAATTTGTTCTTTTAAATTATGTGCAAATAAACATTTATCACTATAAGAGCATTTTTTTTTATTTAAAATATTATAACATAATATTTTTTTATAATTTTCAGTCATAATATATTTTATAATTATTATTATAAGTAATTAACATTATGGAAAACATTAATTTTACATTTTTTAAAAATATTCAAGAAGGAGGTTATTTTAACACAGAAACCAACAAAATTAAAACAAAAAAATATAAAATTATAAATAATAAAAAAAAATAATTATATTAAGTATAGATTTATTTTTGATTAAATAAAAATTATATACATAATAATATAATATGACTAATTATCAAGAAACTTTTTTTTGTATTATTTTAATTATAATCATTATTTGGCTTTTAAGAAAAAGAATTTGTAATTACGTATCACCAAAAGAAGGATTTCAAAACACCGGAAATTTTGTAATGACCAATAAAAATGGTATTGCTAATGCCATGGAATTTGGTGAATCATCTCCAGGACAACTTTTAACAACACCATTACCAAACACTTCACCATCTTCCAATAATACTGGTTATTCTATGAATTCAAATACTGATACTTACACTAAAGATGGTTATAAATGGACTAAAGAAGACACTAATGATTTTGATATTAATACAGAACAAAATAAACTTTCTAACGAGCAATTAAGAAATCAATTTCAAAATATGTATATGCTTGACCCCAGTGGCGATTTGGCTAAATATGATATTTCTAATATGCCTGTGTCTAAATATTGTTGTCCTGCGGTTTATAGAAACCCAAGTGGTGGTGAAGATGATATGGATCCAGAAAAGGCTTGTGAATATGCCAATAAATTTGTTGCAAATAGTTATAGTGGTATGAATTTTAAGGATGGATTAGGTTGTGTCTGTATGACACCTCAAGATGCTTCATTTTATTCCGCAAGAGGTGGTAATACTACAATTGCTTAAATAAAAATTAATAATATTAATATTTTCTAAAATTTGAAAAATAATTTTTTAAAATAATTATATTTTTTTTTGATGAAGAATTATTTTTTTATAATTTATTATTAAATTATTTAATAATATTTATTAATGATATTATATAAACATCATTTCTTGTTAATTTATATAATAACACAATTAAAATAAATATAAAAATTTTGTTATATTAATATTATTATTTATAATATTTTTATAATTAAAATTTAAAATATTATATCATCTTGAATAATATAATTTAAAATACATTTTTATGGTATGTAATATAATATGAATAAAAAATACATAAATGAAATTTTGTTAATAAATAATAATGAAAAAATTGAGGGTGAGACAATATATTTTAAATTAAAATTTTTAAAATATAATTTTTCATATTTAATAAAAAGAATAGAAACATTTTTTGATAATAATAAAAATAAAAAATTAAAAATTAGTAATGACCCGTGTGATTATATAGAAAAAAAATTGGAAATGAATAATTGTATTAATATATATATTAATACAATTAAATTTATTAAAAATAGTTATAAAAATAATAATAATTTTGTGGAATTTGATAATTGGTCTCATAATCATTTTTATTTTTCATCAAAATATTATTTTTTATTTAGATTATATGAGTTAAATGATTTAAAAATGAATAATTATGAATTAAAAAATAAAAAATTCACAAATATTAAATATAATAAATCATTTTTACTAAACAAGTATAAAAAAAAAATAAATAAATTATTAACATTTGGAAATTACAATGTTATAAATTATATACAACTATTAAAATCATTTAATTTATTAGACAAAACAAAAATTAATAATAATATATTAAATGAATTATTAAATAATATTGACCATAATAATAATTTATTTAATAACAATAATATACGAAATGTATATTTTATATTAAAATTTTTAGTAAAACAAAAAATGATATGTTTTAATAAAGTTAAAAATAAATTATCTAATAAAATATATACAAAATATTCATTAATAAATAATTATTATCTAAAAAAATTATTTAAATATTTTAATATTGATTTTGTAAATATGTTTAAGTTAAAAATTTAATATTTTAATAAATATTATTTTTATGTATTCTGAATTAGAATATAATAATTTGCACAAATATTTTAATGAAATTTGTTTATTAAATTTTAATGAAAAAATAAATAATAATATAATATCGAATAATAATAATTTTATTGATTTATATATTGAATATATTAAATTACTTAATTATCCATTGTTTAGACTGTTAAAAATAAATAAAGTTGTTGATATTATTATTAAAAATGAAGATATAAATTTTATAAATATTTTAAATAATTATTTGTCAAACATTAATATTTTTAATATTATAAAATCTAATTTATTACAATCCAATAGTGATTTAAACTATTATAAATTATTAAAAAAAATATTAGTTAATAATAAAAATATAAAATTTAATTTAAACTATTATATACAGTTTTTAAATAATATTTTTGAACTAACATATTATGAAAAATTTTGTAAAAATATATATTTTATATTACTTTTCTTTTTTAATTTTAAAAAATTAAATAATTTTATAAAAAAAAAACTAAATTTAAATATAATAAATAAAAGGCATAATAATTACTATTCATTAAAAATTTATAAAATGGCGGAAAAATATTTAAAATAATTTAACTATTTATTAATATTAAATAGTAATGAATTTTTTATATTTAAATGAAACAAAAAATGATTTGATTAATTATTTTATCTCAATTATATCTCCAGAATTATGTAATAGTGTTTTAGAAGTTCATACACATTCAATTAATATGTTTAATAATTTAAAAATGAATTTCATTTCAAATAAAAAAGATGCAAAAATCATTAAAATGTTTAAATTACAAAATATTAATATTAATAACTTATTTGATGATGAAAAAGATAGATTATTTAATAAATTAAAATTAGATATTTTCAGAATGTATATTGAAAAAATATATAGATGGAATAATAAACAAATTTCTGAGGAATATAACAGAATAAAACTTGAAACCAAAACAAGTGATTATTTTGATAATTTAATTAGAGCTTGTTTTAAAAGTTATTTATTGTTTATTTCTTATGATCCAAACACAGATGAAAGCTTTTTAGATGATAAATATTTTAATAATGACTTTTATAAAAAAATGGATATTATGGTTTTTATTCACACTTGTTTTTTAGAAACATTTTATTTTTGTGAGAATAATTATGATTATTTCTTAAAAAAATTAAAAAGAAATGAAATAAATGATATTATTAAAATTTGTATTATGAATTCCATTAAAAAAACAATACCTGACTATAATGATATTATCAAAGATTATCTAAAACTAAATGTTAAAATAGTTAAACAAGACGAAGTTAATAAAATTAAAATATTAGTTAAAGAAGTTATTGAAGAAAATAATATTAAACAAAAATCACAAAATACTATTGGTGGTAATAATTTATCTTTTATTAATTCTAATACGCATCAAAATATTAATATACTTAATAATCATGAAACAGACAATGAAAGTAATAATCAAGAAGAAACTGAAAAAGAGACAGAAGAAGTAATAGAAAAAATAAATAATGAAGAAGTAATAGAAAGTGTGAATAAAGTAGAAGTAAATAAAAATAATAATGAAGAAAAAGAAAATATATTGGTAGAAGATAGTAATAATAAAAATATAAATGAATATGCTGATGAAGATGTTATTTTTAATAATAGTATAGATGATATTAAAACGGTTTCAAATTTAGAATCAAATTATATAAAATCAACAAGAGCATCAGAAGATAAAAATATATCTGAGTATTTTGAAAAAATGGTAAAATAAAAAATATTTATAGTATAATTATATATAAATGAATAACTTGTTAGTATGGGCAAAAGAAAATTTATTAGTTTCAGCATTAATAATTTTTGTGGTTATATATGTGTCATTTCATTTTAATAAATTAATGAGTAATGATTGTTTTTACGGTGATTATAGGAAAACATTATTATGGACCACTATAGTTTTATTAATTATGTTATGTTATTTTTCAATGAGTGATAATGGATTAATGATGAATAATAAAAGATATAGAGTTGTAAATAATAATAGTTTAGATGATATTTTTATGAGGTAATAATTTTTGTAATTTTTTTTGATATATAAATTTATAAGATAATTATAAATTTAATGAGTGAAATTAAATATGTGATTGTTAATGGAAAAAAATTAGCTATATATAAATTTTCATTAGAAATGATGGCATCACATCCAGCTATAATTTTAATAGCAAAAAGAAGAAGTGGAAAATCATGGGTTTGTAGAGATATATTAAGACATTATAAAAGTAAAATTCCAGTAGGAATTGTTATATCAAAGTCAGAAAAATTACAAGAACCTTTTTATTCAGAATTTTTTCCTGATTCTTTTATATATTATAAATTTGAAAGTAGAATATTAGAAAAATTATTTTCAAGACAAGAAAAAATGATAGAAAAATATAATAATAACAAAAAGCATGGTGTAATAATTAATCCAAGTGCATTTTTATTAATGGATGATTGTTTATCTGATAAGGGTGAATGGTCTAAAGATCCATTAATGTATGAATTAATGTATAATGGAAGACATTATAAAATATTATTTATGTTGACGATGCAAACACCATTGGGTATTCAACCGGATTTAAGAAGTAATTTTGATTATTTCTTTTTATTGGCAACAGATATTGAAAATCATATGAAAAAATTATATGATAATTATGCTGGTATGTTTAAAAATGTAAAAGAATTTAGAACTGTTTTTAAACAATTAACCGTAAATCATCAATCAATGGTTATTGCTAATGTAGCTGCGGATAAACCATTCAAAGAAAAAGTTTTTTGGTTTAAAGCTTCAGATACAAAAGTTGGTATGATTGGGTGTGATCAATTAAAAATTTATCATTCTAGTAATTATGATAAAGAATGGAGAAAAAAATCTTCTATATGTACAATGAATTAAATATTATTATAACAAATATTATTACATTTGAGATATAAAATATTTATTCATATTTTCTTTTCGTCTTATAGCATCCGCATCAGTTGAATCAATCCAAGTAGATGGTTGTGAAAACATTGTTTTAAAAATTTCTGATATATATACTGGTGATTCCATTTCTTCCTCTAATGTTCTTGGTATATATCTATATACAACTTTTTGTTCTACATTTGATACAGCTTTCATTGTTATAAAATATACAACTAATAATACTATACCTATCATTAAAAATATTAATGAAAAACCTTTTAATAAATACATAATTATATAATTATTAACAATAAAAAAAAATTAATTATTTAATTTCTCATACAACTCTTTCATTCTATTAAATTTACTTTCCATTTCTTCCATACTAATATTTTGATTATTTTTTACTCTATGTTCTAATTGTTCTCTCGTTTTCTTAATTTCATCCAACTTTTTATTAATATCCATTTCAGTATTAAAATTATTACTATCTAATGTAATTTCATCTTCATTATTAGTTTTCTCAACAGTTCTTTTATCATCCACTTTAATCTCATTATTCTTCAAATGCTTATATTCATCAGTTACTACATTAGCCTCCTTCAAATACTTATCCTTTCTCTCCTTTTCTTCTAATGCTGTTTGCTCTAAAGAATCCAAATATAATTTCATAAAATCATTTAATTTTTGAGTTCTAATAATTGGTAATTGAGGGTCAGGATTAGAATTATTAACTAAATTAACATCAAAAGCACACCAATTACCTGTCTGCATAATAAAAATCATTGGATATTTTTTTCTTTGACTATAAGCATATGTTTGAGCATCTTTCACCTTATCAAAAAACCCATGGACTATATGCCCCGCAATTTTCTTATTTTTAAATTTATCTGGAATATTAGGAATCATTTCAGGAGTATAAAAACTTACACAAGCAAATCTTGCTTCATTAATACTCCACACAAATGTTTGCTCCTTCTGTGAAAAATAATTCTCATCAATATCTAAATTATTTTCAATTGGATTTTGATTTAAAATCTCAGAAAAATCTAATTCATCCTTATTATCCTTATATGTTTTACAAATTTCCTGCTTATATTGTCTATTATTAATTTCATTTTGCTCCTCCTCCTTATACACAATTTTACTATTTCTTTCAGTATCAGCAATATCAACATCAAATTCAATTAACTCACCTATTTTATCCCCAAAAACTTCATAATTTTTAACAATATTTCTAACCTTGTCTGAATGTTCTTCCTGATCTTTTTCATCTTCATAAACTCCGTGTAATTTAAAACCATAAATATCTTGATCTCTAACACTATCTCTTTTAGACATAGGAAAACAATTAGGAGCTAACATAGAACAAGTATAAAATCTTTGATATTTAACATTTTTAACAAATGGTTTATTAATATCAAGGTATTCGGCTTTTAATTCTTCATTCATTTTAATAATTATTATTAAATATTTTATCTTTAAGTATATTTATAAATTTTTAATAAAAATACAATTTGGATAATAAGAATCTAATATGTAGTATAATATTGACACAAAAGAACAGACTGATAATATTAATGAATTTTCATTAATTTTTTTATTATTATAGTAAGGTAAAATAATTATTAAAAATATATAAAGTGTTATGATAAATAAAATAAATTTTAATAAGTTGTTTATATTGATATATGTATCGTTAAATTTCATAATATAATTTTATAAAAAAAATTATATATATATATAAAAATTATAAACTTGGATAATAATCCCATTTAATTTCCTCACATATTTTTTTCCAAGTAATATCTTGTTCTCTTAAATTTTTTCTTTTTAATAATATTAATTGTTTTGTGTATTTTGAATATCTTTTGTATTTATCTAAATCTTTATTTTTCTTAGCATCATATTTTAATTTTTCACAAAATTTATATAAAATATACGAATACGATAAAAAGTTTTTCCTCTTTTTTGGCTTATGTTTATAAAAAGGTTCTTCAATTATTTTAAACATATCTTTTAACATTATTTCTTCATTTTTACTAAAAGATGGCGGATACACACCAGTTATTTTTGCTCTTATAAAAGATAAATTTTTATAATAAATATTATATTTTAATTTTTTTAATATTTTTTTAATTTTAACATCACTAATTGTTTTAATTTCTTCCTCAGTATATTTATATTTATTTATTTCATTTTGTATATTTTCAATAATCTCAATTGGTATATTTGTAGTTTCTCTTGCTTGAAAATGTGTCAACCAATCTGAAAAATGATTTTTTTTTTCATATGGTAATTTAGGTTTTTTTATTCTACTTTCATCATAATTACTATCATCAACTTCAGGTTTGAATTTATCTATTTCATTACAAATATTACATACATAAATTCCAGAATTTGAAATGCTTAAATCATTTGAACCACAATTAATACAAATATCTCCAATTTTTTTGCTTTTATTATTTAATATAAATTTATAATCATCAAATAAAGATGATTTGCTAACTTTTTTTTCATTAGATTTATCACTTGAATTTTCTGAACTATTATCTATAAAATTAAAAATATTTTTTGAATAAGAAATATTTTCAGTTTTTTT
>Ga0209151_1000152_pt1 | contig 62127 bp, 62 predicted proteins | sample SaaInlV_DNA_165m_FD_184688 | JGI IMG/M metagenome (GOLD analysis project Ga0209151, IMG submission 184688) | Marine microbial communities from expanding oxygen minimum zones in the Saanich Inlet - SI075_LV_DNA_165m (SPAdes) (version 2) | ecosystem: Environmental > Aquatic > Marine > Unclassified...
TATATTGGCGTCCCCAAGGGGATTCGAACCCCTGTTGCCGCCGTGAAAGGGCAGTGTCCTAGGCCTCTAGACGATGGGGACATCCAGAAGGCGTAATTCTACTATATTTTAATCATAAATAAAAAAAGTTTCTTAAATTATTTCCTATCTTTACATAAGGTAAATGCTAAAGTGTGTAATGGGTTCAAATAGAATGTTGAATTCAAAAAATTTACACTCAAAATACTGTTAACCAAAAAAAGGATTTGATATGAAAGCTTTAAAAATATTGCTATCAACTGCACTCTCATTTAGCTTTATTTCTCAATCTCTCGCATGCGAGAATAGGGTGATAAATGACCTCGCTGAAACGACTATATTTAAAAATATTAAATGTTGGGATCTGCTTGTTGATGAAGAAAACTTTAGGTCTTATGGCTACAATAACCCAAGCACCAGCTTAAGTTCATATAACTCCGTGTTGCTTGATAATATAACGATTGAAGAAAAAGCTGACGATACAGTCACTGCTGAACTGCTAACCAGGATTAAAAATTCAGCCAGAACTAAAATCAGGGAAGAGCTTCAAGCTTCACACTCCCTAGTAAATGCTAAGGGCTCAAATGTGATGAGAATGCAAGTGAACTTTAGAGATGCTGACTTAACAGGCGATGGGATGGGGGTGCTTGATTTTTTACCCATAAAAGCAGCCTGGAATCTAGGCAAAAAAATTATTGATGAAAATACCAAAGTCCCCTTCATGGTTTTTGAATCTAGAATCAGTGACAGTGTATCGGGCGAACTCATTAGGGCGAGAATTTTTGTGTTCAGAGGGGAGGGCTTTGAAGGCGAAATGGCACCGAATACTTTTGAGTCTTTAGTTATTAACTCAATTGATAAAGCCTTCAAAAAAAGTAAATTAAATTAAAGCAAAACAATATGAACAATTAATTAACATTAAATTATTAAATGCTTTGTAAAGCCAACCCTTTGTTGGCTTTTTTTTAATCAAAATTCCAAATTTAGCTTCACTGAATAGCTTATTAGCGTGTATTATTTAATAAAGATTAATCAAAATTTGAGAGGTAAAATATGCACACTGAAGAACATACCGCGATGCTTATTGAGATTGCAACGCTCCTTGATGTAGAGTTAGAAGAGGTTAAGAAACTTGTTGAGTTGATGATGGATGGTTATAACTTTGAAGATGCTGTTAATGGTTGTTCGTTGACTACTGGTGAATGTAAGCTCGTTCTTGACGAGATTCATAAAAGAAAGCCAGACGCTTCCTAACTGAAAACCCTAACCAAACAACTGAGCTAATTGTGTTCTGGTTGTTTGCGTGTAATTAAGCACCTACAATTCAATGAGACGACTTATAAAATAATGTAACCATATTTTATAAACACATAAAACGTACCTACAATTAAAGCCAATAAAATTACAAATGCCGCACTAAGCTTGCCGAGATACTTTTTTCTAAATGCTTTATCGTAAATAAGAGAGTAAACGGCCGTCACTAAGAACAAAAATCCGATAGCCAGAAAAAAACCTATAGCAGTCAGAACTATCGTGTCTATCGCTATCACCCAGGTAAAGATTTGTTCAATGGTCATATGAATGACTATACCAACAATGACATTTATTTAAATATTAAATTGTCTTAAATAATTTTTTTTTATGTAAACTTAAACTTTAAAAACAAATTATTAAAATTAAAGTGAGGGGCGTAAACATGAGCAAACTAACTACAATAATTGCAGCTACTTTACTTGTATTTTCTCAAGTCGGTTTCACTGCCTCAAAAGATGAGATTGATGCTGAAATTAAGGCCGCTTTGGATGAGCTGTATAAAACATCTGCCGCAGCAAAAGAGCTTTCATCTAAAGCGAAAGGGGTATTAGTGTTCCCCAGTATTGTAAAAGCAGGGTTTGTTATAGGAGGGGCGTATGGAGAAGGGGCCCTTATTATTGATGGAAAAAAGGTTCAGTATTACGACAACATCTCTGGCTCCATTGGTTTCCAGCTTGGGGTTGAAAAACGATCTGAAGTTTATATGTTCTTAAAAGCAGATGCATTAAAAGAATTTAGGGGTGCGAGCGGTTGGAGTGGTGGTGGTGATGCAAGTGTCGCCGTTGCTGTATGGGGTGCCGGTGGCGTGGCCAATGTAGAGTCTATTAAAGAGCCTGTCGTTGCATTTGTATTTTCTCCGAAAGGCCTAATGTACAACCTCACATTAGAGGGAAGTAAAATAAATAAAATTGATAAGTAATTTAAGTAGTTATTAATTAAGTTACATTAGTCCTTCAAAAGACCCCGGTAAGAGATAATGGCTGACCAGCGTGACAATCAAAATACCAATTAAGTTTAAGATAAATCCTGCTTTAATCATATTTGCAATTGTAATTTTTCCAGAACCATAAACAATTGCGTTTGGTGGCGTAGCCACAGGAAGCATAAATGCCAAGCTAGATGCCATCACAAGGGGTATTGCAATCGATAAAGGCGCTACCGAAATTGCGACCGCAATGGATGTGGCAACAGGGAGGAAGGTGGAAGCTGTTGCCGTATTCGATGTTAATTCAGTTAGAAAGACAATGAAGGTAGTAATTAAGAGAATAATTAACCAAGGTTTTAGCTCCACCAACAAACCAAATGACGTCCCGAGCCATTGACCCAACCCAGAAACACTTATCGCGCCTGCCAAAGAGAGCCCACCCCCAAATAGAAGCAAGAGGCCCCAGGGCAATTTTTTTGTTTCATCCCATTCTAGAAGGTTACTTTTCTTATTATCTGAGGGTAAGATAAAGAGCATGATGGCAGCCAAAATAGCAATGCCTGCATCGGTCAACCCTAATAAAATTTCATAATGCTTTAAATAAGGCCTACCTATCCATAAACTTGCTGTAATCAAAAAAATAATAAAAACTTTTTTTTCATCTCGACTGATTACCCCTAATTTTTTAAGCGATTGATTGATTTTATTTTTCGTCGCCGTATTAATTTTGAAAGTAGAAGGATAAATTATTTTTGTCAAAATGAGGTAGGATGCAAAAAGCATCATCAGGGCAATGGGCAGCGCAATCTTCATCCAATCCAGAAATGAAATGTCGATATTAAAGTTTTCTTGCATAAAGCCTGCAAAAACAATATTGGGTGCAGTTCCTATTAAGCTTGACATGCCACCGATTGAAGAGGCATAGGCAATACCTAAAAATAATGCAATTTCAAAGTTCTTAATATTCTTGCTTGATGTGCCTGGTAAAGCTTCTTTGATGTTGACACAAATAGCCAAGCAGATAGGCAGTAACATCAATGTTGTTGAAGTGTTCATGACCCACATACTGACAAAAAATGATATGCACATAAAGGCACCTATGATGCTGCCAGCTGATGCATTAACTTGCGATACAACCGAGAGGGCCAACCTTTTGTGCAAACCGGATCTTTGGATGGCTAGTGCCAGAATGAAGCCACCTAAGAACAAAAATATATGGGGATTTGCATACGATATTGCCGTTTCTTTGAGCGAAGAAATTTGTAGCAGAGGAAAGGCCACAAGGGGAATGAGGGCCGTGACAGGCAAGGGGACCGCCTCTGTTCCCCACCAGGCTGCCATCAGCAATGCAACGGCCGCCACATGCCAGCCTTCGACTGATAAGGATTCAGGTGTTGGATTTAAGATAACAGAGAAGAATAAGAGTAAACCAACCCAAAAACCTAATTTTCTATAAGACTGGGTATGCAAGGCTATTCCTTATCCTGCTTTTTTTATTAAAGATTTTACAATTTTTAAGCTGGTAAACTTAAAAAAGCACGGAAAAATCGCGTGAATGATTGAGGCAATGCCTGCGTACAGAAGTATAAAGCCTGCGATAAAGGCAAACTTAAAATGCTCCCAATAACTCTTTCCCGCTTCATTTAAATGTTTTTTAAACATACTATCAGTTACCCCATCGAAGGTTTGGTGTTAAAACGGGTGCGTCCCAATGTTTTTTTATCTCATCATCAAGCAAGCACATTGTGATTGAAGCACCCGCCATATCTAAGGCTGTTGTATAGTTTCCTACTAAAGAGCGGGATATATGGATATTTTTCTCGCTGAGTTGCTCAGCAACAGCATTATAAATTAAATATAATTCTGATAACGGTGTTCCTGAAAACCCATTGACCAAAAGAAGTATGCCCCCGGGATCCTTAACATCTAACGATTTTTCATCGAAATCCTTTAGGATGGCTGCGACCATATCCTCAACAATCAGATTGGCTGCTTTAATTTTTTCTCGTTTTCTACCGGGTTCGCCATGAATGCCGACTCCGAATTCAATTTCATTTTCTCCAATCGAAAAAGTTGGCTTTCCAGCAGCAGGAATAGTGCAGCTTGACAGCGCTACCCCAATACTTGATGAATGATGATTCACTTTATCCCCAAGCACCTTACAAGCTGTTAAATCACTACCAGACTCAGCAAGGCTACCAACAACTTTCTCAACTATGACCGTGCCTGCAACGCCTCGCTTACCTGTTGTATAGCTTGAATTGAATACAGCAGCATCGTCATTGGTTAAAACGGTCTGGTGATCAAAGGTAATCATTTCCGATGCCATTTCAAAGTTCATCACATCACCAGAGTAATTTTTTACGATAAATAAAACACCGCTCTTAGGCTGACAATATTCAATAGCCGAAATCATTTGATCGGGGGTAGGTGAGGTGAACACATGCCCTGGGCAAGCCACATCTAACATCCCTTGTCCCAAGTACCCTGTATGGAGTGGCTCATGCCCTGAGCCACCACCAGAAACCAAAAGGACTTTATTGGGGTTAATTTCTTTACGGGTTACAAAGACAGGATCAAGATTAAGGTAAATTAAATCCTCATGCGCCTTGGCGTAGCCTTTTAAACTATCTACGATAAAGTTATCCGTTTGATTTAAAAATTTTTTCATCTCAATTTAACCCTTATTTAATTGATTACAAATGGTGCTGATAATTATTTGACATGTTTTAGCGCCCGGATCAATATGACCAACCGCTCTCTCAGCCAACCCAGCCGACCTACCTTTGGCGGGGATCAAATCTTTTGTTGCAATCACGCCAGCCTGGGCGGTTAAATCAATCTCTTTAATCATTATATTTTTTTCACACCCATCCTTAACTAATGATTGAAGCTTTTCTGAAACAGGGATCAATACATCAAGCATAGTCTTATCCCCTAATTTGGATTTACCTCTTTGCATAATTGATTCTACGCCTCTAGAAAAACCCAGGCTAAATTTATGCAGATCATCATTGTCCGAAACTTCTTTGGACAATGCTAAAAAGAAACTTGCAAAAAGAGGGCCGGAGGCACCGCCCACAGATGACATTATTGTCATCCCTATTTTTTTAAAGGCTTCAGCATTTGTTAAATGATTAAGGTCACCTTTGATTGACTGAACAGCCAAAGCCCCTCTCTTAATATTAATATAATGATCTCCATCACCAATCACCCTATCTAAGGACTCAATTTCTGACTCACTTTCCACAATACAATTTGTAATATTATCAATACATTGAATGATAAAGTCGCTTTTCATGTTTATTTTTTTGATAGATAAAAACTTAGTATAAAATGAATTTTTTAACTTGAATACAGTCTTTTAATTTTAATCTAGAAGGTTAAATGGTTATGGTTAGTAAAAGTAAAAGTAAAAGGGAAGAGTGTCCTGCACATAGATGTAAGCCAATGATGCTCATGTCATATCTGGCCGCAGTTTTTTTAGTGCTCGGTATATGCGCTCTTGTGAAATATCTATTCTTTTAATTTAGTTAAGTTTTTGCACCCCGACAAACTGTTTAAATTTCTCAAGGTAAATTCTATCTTCCTTTGATAGGTTGATAGGCTTGAAGTATTGAGAAAACTTCGAGTTGTTTCGTCTAATATAAATTACTGATTTACCATAACTGATGCTTTGTTCTGCCTTCCCACCCACAAAAACTTCTTGTCTCACCTCTGTTGCTTTAAATGGCTTCTTATTCGTGAAGTTAGTGACAAGCTGTAATTGCTGATCCTTGCCGGCAACCAAACTTGTTCTTGAGTAACTATTCGCATCATATTCCATAAGAAGGTAGCTGAATAAGTCCTTTTCTAAAGCTCTATTGATCCCAATGCCGTTATTAAATTTCTGAAACATTGTGACATTGAATAAATAATGACTCCCGCCTGAGCAAAAAGTAAAAATCTTCGGAAGGGAGTTTGTTTTCGCTACAACCTTTTTATAAAGAGTTGGTATTTCTTTTTTAAGATAATCATAAGTGCATAATTCTTGTGCAAATAGGGTGCTTGGTATTAACGTAATTATTGCGATAAGAATTTTGAGCATTTGTCTGATTGGTTGGTTTATTTAAAATTTTTTCATGTTCCACCATACCGATAGGTGTCCTCATGCTTTGGTTTGATATCGAGAAAACATTGTTGACATAGAAATACCCAATCATTTTGTTCGTATTCACAAAGATAGAGAATTCTATATGCAGAATTACACTTAAAGCATAGCTTTGATCTAACCCCCATATCTATGCGTTAAGCAAAGCCCAAATAGGCTAACTGACTTTTTTAATTATTTACTTTGATAAATATAGATATGCAATGACAACCACTACTGCAACCACAACAATGAGTAGGATTTTTTTATTAGAAGAGCCAGCTTGTTTTCCCAGTAAGCCATTCTTCCATTGCTCTAATTCCTTTTGATCGTATGCAGCCATAGTAACCCTCACCTAAATAATTTAAATATAGTTATATATAATCATTTTTTTAGTAAATTAACAATGTTTAGAAAATAAATTTTCTTTTTTATGAATTCCCTTATACTGAATTATCAGACTTATTTTTCTATAAACAATTTAAGGGGAAGATAATGAGCGTATTAGAAAATTTTAAAAAGTTAAAAGCAGATGGAACGAAAATTGTAGTTGTTACTTCTCATGAGTACTGGAGTGCAAAGATTCTTAACGACACAGACATCAATGGTATTTTGATTGGTGATGATTTAAATATGGTAGTCCATGGCCATGAAGATACTTTGAGTTGCGATGTGGAAACAATTGCGATGCACACCAGAGCGGTAAAAAAAGGAGCAAAAGATAAATTTCTTATTGCTGGTATGCCTTTCATGAGTAATAGAAAGGGATTTAAGGAGGCAATGGATAACGTTGAAACCTTAATCAAGGCTGGAGCAAATGCGCTTAAAATAGAAGGTGTTGATGGAAACGAAGAGCTCTACGCTCATCTTTCTCAATCAGGCATCCCAACAATTGGACACATTGGCCTTACACCATCTCATCATAATGCAATCGGTGGATTTAAAGCCCAAGGTAAAACCAAAGAAAGTGAGCTTAGTATCATTGAAGATGCTAAAAAACTTGATAAGCTTGGATGTATTGCAATCGTATTAGAAGCAGTACCACAACATGTAGGCGCTGCGGTTAGAGATGCAGTTTCTATCCCCGTAGTTGGTGTTGGTGCTGGTTTGGACGTCGATGGACAAGCGCTGGTTCTTCCGGATATGCTAGGTTTATCTACAGATTTCAAGCCTAAATTTGTAAGAACATATATGAATGGTGCTGATCTTATCAAAGATGCCGTGAATAAGTTCGCTGCAGATGTGCATGCAAAAGCATTTCCATCAGCAGAAGAAACATACGCACCGGGTAAGGGTCAAGATAAATAAGAAATAAAATGCTATTTAAAAGTTGTTACAGAGGATTATAAGGCATGATAATAAATGTTATGTATGTTTAATTTGTAGCCCTCTGTTTCTGCTATTATTTTGAAAAAAGACATAGTAAGAAAGACATATTTGAAAAAGCGCCAAGAACTATCTTCAACTAAATTTGAAGAGGAGTCATCACAACTTCTAAAAAACACTATTGAGCTTATAAAAAAATATAACCCCAAATGCATTCATTGTTTTTTACCTATTCATTCAAAAGGTGAAATAAACACCTCACCAATCATTCAGTATTGCTGGAAAAATAATATCGATGTTGTTGTGCCTGTCAGTAATTTTAATGATGGGACACTAAAAAATGCAGAATTTAAAACTAATACTAAAACAAAACAAACAAAAAATAATATTACCGAACCAATTGATCCTGTTTGGGTAGAAAACAATAAAATTGATCTTGTTATCACCCCTCTGTTAGCATTTGACCTGAAAGGATATCGAGTAGGTTACGGAAAAGGATTTTATGATCGTTTTTTTGCTTCTTTACACAAGGATGTAAAAAAAATTGGCATCAGCCTTTTTAGCCCTTGTGAAGTCATAGAAGATACAAACGAACATGATATACCTTTGACCTGTAGTGTTACTCCCAATAAAAACTATTCTTTTTAATAATTGGTGGAGGTAAGCACCACCGTACTACTGCTTCTATACCTTTATTTATAAGGATTTTAACTTAATTAGATATAAATACCCCTAGCTGTACCCCTTAACATATTCAATTATTGGGTATTTTTGTGCTTTATGGAGGTCATAGTCCAACTAGCTTTAGTACCTATTTTATACACCTGATTGTTAAGACTCTAGACTCGTACTACACACAATCTCAACTAGCTTAATATGCAGATAATGTCATGTGATTAGTAAACTATGTGAATTATAATCCCTGTAAGACTGCTGATATCATTGCTTAATAACTACTTTAGATAAAACATATAAATTATTGATTTAATTGGATTACTTTTTTCTTCGGGTCTTGTCTAAGCCTATCTCCTATTTTTTTATTTTTAATGCTAATGCAAGTTAATTAATTATTAACACATCTTAAATACTGGTAGTTGGATTGTTTGTCAGTATGTTTTCAGAGAAGGCAGATAAATTGATTAGAAAGCATATGAGTAAGCTGATATGAGGTGTGGTAATCTTAACTATTCTTGTTTAATTTTAATTTTCAAATTAGGTTTTAACATTTCATGACACAAAAAAAAATTGATAAGACTTTAGTTTCCCCAATAAAAATAATAAAAAAAACATCGATAAAGGTAAAAGATGTATTTAAAGCAGAAATACTGTGGCTTAGAATTAAAAATAAATTTATTAAGGGCTTTGTGTATATTGATCCTAACGAGTTTAAAAATACTAATAGTAGTGACATTGTCAGTGAAGCTCATGAGTTATGTTTTGGCATAGAAGAAGAAAATACTAGTAGCGAAAATTTAAATATTTTTAATCTTTCCGTAGATGCCCAAAATAAAAATGAAAATTTAGATAAGGATAGTGAGCAATTCCTTATACTCAAAAAAATTATACAAAAAGAAGTTGGCATTACGCATATCAATTCTTCGTCATTAAGCTCAGCACTTGAGCAGATTGCTAAAAGTAATGCCTATAACAATATTTCGGATCTTATTACTTCGCTCATAGAAAATCCAATAAACAATATTCATCATAAATTATTTGATTTATTAACAATGAATGATTCGTGTTTTTATCGTGATAAAGAAATTTTTGATGAGTTTATTAATAAAGAGCTACCAATTCATATCATGCGTAATAAAAAAAAAGTGATTAATATTTGGTCTGCAGCATGTGCGGGAGGTTATGAGCCATATACCATTGCAATGATCCTCTCAGAAGAGCTATTAAAAAGAAGCTCGGATTGGTCAATTAATATTTATGCTTCTGATTTATCAAAAAGTGCAGTTAAATTTGCAAAAGAAGGTGTTTATGATGTGAGCCAGGTATCCAATCTTCCAAAAAATTATATAAAAAATTACTTCATTAAAAAGGGGAGTAATTTTTTAATTAAGGAGAATATTAAAAAATTAATTAAATTTGAAGAAAGAAATCTAATTATCAACAAAGAATCAATAGTGGATAAATTTGATTATATTTTCTTACGCAATGTCCTCTATTATTTTGACCCAATTCAAGCAAAAAATATTTTGAAAGGGGTAAGTAAGAACTTAAATGAAGAAGGTGGAATTATATTAGGGATGGGCGAATGCCTAAGAAATACTACATTTTTATGTAGGCATCATGAGAAATTAATTGTTTACACAAAAATTCATTAAACTCATTGTTGAAAAAAAATATTAGTGTAAGATAAAAAATACTTAATTATTTATTATATTAAGTGTTAAAAATTTTATTTTAAGGAGTTTTAACATGGAAAAAATCACAGATGAAGTTCTAGAGGAAATGGTTTTAGGTGCAGCAGCATGCGATAAAGTTTTTACTATTGTACATACATATACTGACCCTTGTGCCTAGGTAAATAAATAAAAAAAAACCTCATCTTTATGAGGTTTTTTTTTGCCTCAATTATCAAAACATGTTCGCTGTTCACCAGCCCCCAATTTAAATATAACTTTTTTTTAAAGGTTTCTAGTCTATTTAAGGGAGAAAATTACTTAACACTATCTGTTTTACTAAGCAATTTCCCATAACTAAAATATAAGATGGGTAATCAGAGCACATATTTTTTATATGCTAATCGAACAATATAACCTTTAACATCTCTCGACTATTTATTGACAGATTTTGGGTAGACTCTATTTTGTAAAGTATTTTTTTAAACATTGCCCTGTATTTTTTATTAAGTCTTTTCCAATCCATTGCTCGCCTCATCAGTGATGATGCTATCTGAGGGTTAAGGCTATCAATTTCTATTACATTTTGAGCCCAAAAATCATAACCAGAGCCATCTTCTGAATGAAAGCCATACGTATTTGCAAAGCAAAATGAACCAATTAGGCTCATTGCTCTATTTGGATTCTCGATATTAAAGCTTTTATGATTCTTCAATGAATTAATTTTCTGAACAAATTTTTTATCACCATGCGGGTATTTAATTGCCTGAATTGAAAACCATCTATCTAAAGAAATTTCTTCATGTTTATTTCTTTCATAAAAGTCGTTAATCAAATCTTGATACGCATGCTTAGACTTTATATACAAACTACATAGTGATGCCCATTGATCATTCATGTTATCCGATTTAATATATTGATTAGTGGCTAAATCTTTATATGTATTTTCGTCTACCCATAACAGCATATTTAATGAGAGATTTTTCAATGATCTTATACTAATCTCTTCTGGCTCTAAGCTATATAAACCTTTACTTTTCATTTTATGAAAAGTTAATTCCCATTCATTTTTTAATCTAATGGCCATTGAGGTCTTAAGCTTATTTATCTTATCTAATAAATGAATTGGGTCGTATTCTTCAAGCTTTTGAGATAAAAAACCATGATTTGGTACACTAAAGAGAAGGCCTTTAAAGCTTGGATCTAGCTTCTCATCCAATAAAATATTCTTTAAAATATTTACTAATTCATCTGTTAGATCCTTATCCTCAATGATAAGTATCTGATATATTCTTTGTGAAGCTTCCCATCTATTAAATGCATCATCATCATATTTGAGCTGATTGATTAGATAATTTTGGTCTTGATAGGGGGGGAATTCTATGTTGATAGGCGAACTAAAGTTTCTATTAATGGAGGCAGTAGGTTTTTGATCAAATCCGTTAAATTTAAATTCCTCAGTACTCTTTTTAAGGTTAATTAAAAACTCTTCGCCCATACTTGTATTTTTTATAGTTTTTGTTTTTTTTGATAATTTAAAAAGCTTCATAAGGATAGGAATATGGAGAGCTTTTTTTGTTGTATTTTTGGGATGATTATTTGATTGTTTAAAAATGAGTGTATATGTTTTTTCATCTTCACTATATTGCTCAGTAACTTCTAATTTCGGGGTACCAACCTGTGAATACCAGTTTTTAAATTGTGAAAAATCTAAATTATTTGCATCACCCATTGCGTCAACAAAATCTTCACAGGTGACAGCGTGTCCATCATGTCTTTTAAAGTAAAGTTTTAAGCCTTTATTGAATCCATCTACACCAAGAATAGTCTGAATCATCCTAACAACCTCAGAACCCTTTGAGTAAACAGTTGAAGTATAAAAATTATCAATAGCTTCATATTGATCTGGTCTTATTGGGTGGGCTGTAGGTCCAGCATCTTCTAGAAATTGGGCTGATCTCAAAGAGTTAATAAAGTTAATTCTAACGACATCCTTTCCTGATTTTGTTGGCAACCTATCCATTGAGAATTGGAGATCTCTAAAAACCGTTAAGCCTTCTTTAAGTGTTAGCTGAAACCAATCCCGACATGTAACTCTATTTCCCGTCCAATTATGAAAATACTCATGGCCAACTATGCGTTCTGAGAATATGAAGTCTGCATCCAAGGAAAATTTTTTATCAAGTAAAATAGTAGATGAATTAAAAATATTTAAGCCCTTATTTTCCATAGCACCCATATTAAAGTCATCAATGGCAACAATCATAAATCTCTCTAAATCTAACTCTAGGCCAAAGCGCTGTTCATCCCACTCGATTGCATTAACCAATGCTTGCAAACAAAAATCTGTTTTACTTATGTTTTTTTCGCTAGCCCACACCTGAAGTAATTTTTTATGGCCACTTAAAGTTTTATATTTCCTTTCATTACAAGAAAGCTTTCCTGCGACCAATGCAAACAGATATGATGGTTTAAGAAAAGGGTCTACCCATGTGGCAGAATGAAAACCACTATCTAAGTCTTCCTTTTTGATTAAGTTACCATTCGATAGCAATACTGGGCAGGTATCTTTTTTTGCAATCAATTTAACTTGATAGACTGACATAATATCTGGTCGATCAAGAGCATAAGTAATATTTCTGAAACCCTCGGCCTCACATTGAGTAACAAATATGTCATTAGAAATATAGAGACCTTTAAGAGCTTTATTAGCTTTAGGGCTACAGCTTGTATGAATCTCAATTTTAAATGATGCATCAAATAAGTTTTTATAGTTTGGAATTATTAAAGCAGTTTTATTCAATATATATTGCTCAAATTTTTCCCCATTAATTTTCAATACAACTAAATCTATATTCTCTCCATTTAACAATAGCTTTGAATTACTTTTAACTTTCGCAATGTTAGGAGTGATTGTCATGATATTAGTAACTATCGTTTTATCAAGATTAAGTTTGATTTCTAATGAAATCTTAGGGCAACAAAAGATTGATTTTATATAATCCTTTCTATAAATTTTGTTTGAAGTGTTATCTGCCATTTTTTACTCCCAAATTAGAATGTTTGGTAGTGTTGGGTCTAATTTACGAAGAAGGGTATAGCCGACTCCAGCTATCCCCCTATAGAGGTTTAAATGCAGGCCAATATCTTCTGCTCCACCAAATTGATACGCGCTCTTATGCGAATTTTCAACACAGTGAGTTAGATAGTTATTTGCTTCTTCTAAGTATGATTTATTATTAGATGCAAATGATGCTTCAGTCAAAAATTCAACCTGACCCATACGCCCGCAACAAAGGGAGTCACCTGCAGAAATATTGCTATTTTTATTAACTGCCTGAATAGCTTTATTTATGTCATCTTTAAAAATTTTGGGCTCTATTTCTCCAAATTTTTTCATACCGAATCTTGATAAGCCAACTCCAGGAGCTCCGTAGCACCACTGACATACTTTTTCTCTAAATCCTCTTTTTGGTCCTTCTACTTGATTAGTATTTACTTTTGGCCAATTCGTAACCTTTTTATTGAAGTAAAAATTATCGTAATCTAAAGAATCTTTTGAAGCTTTTTTAAAATCTTGTCTTTTAGTTTCATAAGCAAGCAAAGAAAATGCATAAGCAAAACCTGAGGCACCATGTGAAATTCCCGTATGTGGAATTAAACCAAAACCTTTCCCAACCCAAGAACTGACATTCCCTACTGAGGTTCTTTTAATAGATAGGAGGTATTCACCACACATGATTGCTTTATCAAGAACCCACTTTTCTTTTGTGTGACGAAATAATTTAAGAAGAGATAAGATTGCACCAGCGGAACCTGCTATAACATCAAAACTTTTATCCTTATTAACAAGATCTTTAGTAATTAGTTTTGCAGCACATTTTGCATCCGAAATTACTTTTTCATCATCAATAAATTCACCTATACAGGTTAGACCATAGATTATTGATCCAATCCCTGATGCACCACCAATACCGTTTACTCTAGCAAATCTTTGTGCATTTTTATCAGAAACATCATCCCTAACTGACGCTATAGCTTCAAGCGAAATTTTCTTCATTTCTTTTGATTTTGCTACCTTTGCAAAAGCAGCTAAATATAACCCAATACCTGTGCTTCCTCCATAAAGATCGAATGATACCGGTGCTAAAGCAGACATTCCTGTTTCACCTATCCAATCAATACATAACCAAGATGCAGAACCTGATTTTCTGATTGCTGCGTCTTTGATTGTTTTTGCAATTGCCTGAGCTTCATTAAAATAAAATTTTTCAATATTTTTTCTCTGATTATTTTTTATTGGGTAAGCGGTAATATTTTTTTTGTAGTTTAATTGATTAAAAGTAGAAATCTTAATTATCTCTGATTGCCACCTAATTTCATCCTCTGATAAAAGTTTAAACCTCTTTAGAGATTGCTGAAATCCACTCTTTGAATCTAATTTACAAACATAACCTCTTGGGTTTATTATTTTTTTTGAATTAACTCCCATATAAAAAACTGGAATGTTAAATTCTGACAAATCAATCCTTTCTTGTCTGATACTAGGCCACATCGAATCTCTCTCTTTATTCCAGTCACAAAGTCTGGATACAAAATCTAAATCTGCACTCCAAATTACCCCATCATCCATTAAGCTAGTACTTTTTAATCTTTTTATTAAGGTTGCGTAAAATCTTGTTGGCTTAATTACCTTTCTAGTTGAATGACTTTTAAAACTTTTTAAAAAATAAGAAAGTCCATTATTTTTAAATAAATTATTTATAAACACTGAATACTGCTGATAACCTTTTAAAAAAATCTCTGTGTGTTTATCGAATAAAATATTTTTATTTTTTTTATGTGGTAAGTTTGTGCTAACTTTCATTTTTGACTCTTTAGCTACAAATTTCATTTCGTCAGTATTTATATTTATACATTTATTTGAGGCAGGTTGATGAAGCCTATGTGATAGGCCGCCAATGTCTATCATTTGATTATCTGAGGATTTTAAATAGGAAGGCAATAATCCAACAGACATAACGGAGTTCATACTTTTTGTATTAGCCAAATCCATACTTTCCCTTTTCTTTTGACCGCTTAAATGCTCAGAGGAGGAGCCTTGGAGTATCATCTCAATGTCTATGGGAACAGGGTGATTCCCAGAGGCCATGATGTTTTCAAAGTGCATGTCAGTGCCAGAAAAATTATGAAATAAACTTAACCATGCGCCTGCTCTTTTAAAGAAAAGACTGCCATCATCACCTTGGTCTAGTTCGGTGTGGTTAATATATTCAGACCAACCATAGTTTTTTTTTGAAATAATTTTCGGTACGCGTAAATCCAATGACCCTTTTTCAGAATTTAACTTTTCTATAAGTTCAGCAAATTTAAAATCAAGACTACAGTCTTTTGGCTTGTAAACTAATTTATTTCTATCTTGTAATTCTAATATTTGAACTGTATGTCCGGAGTTATGTGGGTCTGATAAATCACTAATTATCTTTGATGCATTATTATTCTTACTAAACTTCAGTTTGAATTTTTTATTTATCTCAAGTTGATCTGCCTCAATTCTACTTATTAATTCTTTATTAGTATTTATCCATTGCCTAGTAATTGTAGCAATCATTCTTAACATTACTGGTTTTTCAAAAAATGAATTTATGATGCCTTTATTGTTAATCATGAATGCAATATATTCATTGTAATTTTTATTAAGTTTTGTTGTTGATGTCTTTTTCTTTTTTTTATTGGCAAGTTCCATGTGCTTTGAAAAGCCCTCAAAAAAATAAGGCGTTAGAAAGTTGCTTAAGGATTTCAATAGCTGATATGAAATATCATCAACAGCAGTATTTGAAAAATTCCTTAAGGCCTTACTGGAGACTGATGCTTTGAGTAAGCCGAGTGACTCATTAACCAAATTAAAAAAAATGCTTTCAAATGGCAGAGTAACTCGCTTTGTTGAAAACAATACTTTCTTGGGTATAAGTCCTTGGTTTTGATATACCGTTTGAATCCATAATGAATCTTCTACCCATTGAGGGTATTTTATTTTTTGACTTATTTTTGCTGAAGAAAATCTTGTTAAAACATAATTATATTTAAAATTATCTCTTTTAAGTCGTTTGGAAAAAAGATTCCAGTCACCACCAGAAGCAGCATGACACCAAGCAGCTAGTCTTTTTGCTCCCAGCTCCGTTTCTTTTTTTTGAGCGGGTACAGATTCAAAATCATCTGATAAAAGCTCATCAAATATTGCAGCTTTTAGATATAAGCTTTCCTTAGTTAATATCAACTGAATAAATCCTTTTTTTTAAATATTGATTATAATAAGTTATATATTTAATTTGAGTCAAAAGCTTACCATTTATAATTACATTAATATAAAGTAGGGTGACATTAATGAACTCTTTAATTTGAAAAAAGTATTTCATGAGAAAAATTGTATTTGCAAATCAAAAGGGCGGCTGTGCTAAAACAACCAGTGTAATAAATCTAGCTGCTGCATTAGGAGAATTAGGTCGCAAAGTTTTGATAATTGATCTTGACCCACAGGCTAACTCAACATTTTGGGTAGATGTGGAAAGTAACTCGGATTGCTCATCCGAATTATTTCGAGAAAATTTTGATATTAATAGCATTATTTACCAAACTGCTATGGAAAATGTAAGTATTGTGCCTGCAACACAAAAACTATCTGAAATTAAAACTACTTCTAAAAATACAAAAATCGATTTTTTTTATATCCATAAAAACGTTCGTAAACTAAAAAAAATATGGGATTTTGTTCTAATTGATACCCCACCTACACTCGGTTATTTGACTGTGAATGCTTTAGTGTCAGCAGAGGAATTGTTAGTGCCTGTGACAACACACCTTCTTTCGTTAGCAGGAGTTTATCAATTAATGCAAAAGGTGAATGAAATTCAAAGAACGGCAAATAAAGATTTAAAAATATTAGGTTATTTAGCATCAAGATTTGATACAAGAACTAGACATTCAAAAGAAGTTCTAAATTCACTTAAAGAAAATTTTGGTAATAAAGTTTTTAAGACTATCATAAGGGAGAACGTTCGTCTTGCTGAGGCGCCTTCGTTTCATGAAAGCATTCTAAGTTATGCTAGTAATTCTATCGCTGCTTCAGATTATAGAGCGTTGGCTAAGGAAATTGATCTTAATTAAAAAAAGGTTTATGTATAAACTATGAAAAGAAAAACTATACAATCCAATCCACTAGATGCTTTAGGTGGTAAATCTAATAAAAAACATATAGATACATCCAACAAAATGGTATATGCTAAATCTAAAGTAAATGTAAAGAAAAACATAAAAAAGGAGACTCAATTAATGGCAAAAGATGAAACTGCACTTGATATTCTTGATAATGAAATCGGTTCAAAAGATAAGAAACCAGCTCCAAAGAAAAGCAAAAAAATCACACCAAAATCACTGCATCAGCAGCTAGCACTTGAAACTGTTAATAAATGGTCTACATGGTCAGCTGCAGCAGGTTTTATACCTATGCCAGCAGTTGATACTGCAGCTATTGGGGGTGTTCAAGTTAAGATGATACATGCACTTTGTAAGGTTTATGACGTTCCATTTAAGAAAGAAGCTGTATTGGCTATTATTTCTGCTGTCGTTGGTGGAAGTGTTGCCACATCTCTGGGTAGTGCTGCCAAAGGAAGCGTAGCAAAACTAATACCTGGCATTGGTTCAATTGTAAGTTCTTTTATCCAGCCTGGTGTGGCATATGGAACGACTTATGCCTTAGGAAGAGTTTTTATAGATCACTTTGAAAAAGAAGGTACATTACTCGATTTTGATACCAGTAAAGTAAAAAAATCATTCAATGGATATTTTGATAATGCTAAAAATTTCTTTAAGAGAAAAAAAGGTGAATCAAACATTGTGGATGTAACCCCTGAACCAACAAAATAGTTGGATGTAGATAACATCTAGAAAGCCTATTTTATTTTAAATTTGATAGGTTTTGTAAAGATTTCTTAAATGAATTTAACCAAACACTCATACCTCATTGACTTCTTAAAAAGAGAAGGCATTGATCAATTTAAGTCATTAATATTTCTCTCTTTGAGTGTTGCCCTTGTCAGCACCCTCATGGTTGCCATGATCAATAAAGGCGCAAGCCTTGTAGCAGATGATAAGCCTATTACTATTTATTTCTTTGCATATCTAATTCTTCTGGGTGTTTTTTGGTTTGTTGCTAGACGGTCGAATAAAAAAAATGTAACTCATAGTCAATTCTTAATTCATAAATTCGTAATGAGAACGATGAAGATGGTTCTTCAATCAAATTTAATAAATTTTGAAAAAATAGGTGCTACTCGCATTCTAAATTCTGTTGGAAAGGATGCGCAAACCCTCTCAGGTACAATTCCATTATTAATTGGGTCTGTAACAAGCATCTCTATTGTAATCTTTTTGATTATCTATACGGCTTTTATTTCAATCACCGCATTTATCATTTTGACTGTAGTTACTCTTATTATTTTTCTTATTACATCAAAAGCCTTAATGAAGTCTCATAACAGCATTATGGAGGCATGGAAGCAAGAAGTTGGTTTTTTTGCAATTTATAATGATTTTTTATTTGGCTTTCAAGAGATAAAATTAAATAAAGATAGGGCAAAGTCAATCGCGGAAGATTTTATTGCGCTATCAAAAAAAACAGCTAAAAATAAGGCTGATGCCTTAGTAGAGATAACCAATTTCTTTTCTTTTCTGCAAACAATGTTATACATTCTTATTGGTATTATGATTTTCATTGTACCCATTCTGAGTACACACTTTTCAAAAGATATTCTTGAGATTGCCACAACGACATTATTTTTAGTCGGCTCTTTGTCTGCAACAATTCAGACTATCCCATCATTGTCACAAGGTAACGTAGCTGCTAAACAAGTTTTAGATATTGAAGAAATTTTAAAAAGAGGCTTGAATAAAGAAGTTAAACAATATCAATTTGATAAAGAAGTGAAATCAATAGAGCTCAGAGATGCAGTTTTCAAATACGATAATAAAGAAAAATTTCAGCTTGGCCCAATTAACTTCAAGTTTTCTAAAGGTAAGATATATTTTGTTAGGGGAAGTAATGGTTCTGGAAAAACTACTCTATTGAGATTGCTGGTTGGACTTTATAGTCCAGAAAAGGGTGGTGTTTATGTAAATGGGCAGTTATTAAAAAATAATTTAAAGACATCTTACCAAAATTTATTTGCCGTTGTTTTTAATGATTCACACTTATTTTCTAAGTTATACGGTATCTCGGATGAAAGTTTAGAGCAGCTGTCTGACCTTATATCAATGATGGAATTAAACCATAAGGTTGAAGTGAAGAATAAGATCTTTAACACCTTGGATTTATCAACTGGACAAAGAAAAAGAATTGCATTGATGGTTGCTTTGATGGAAGACCGTAATTTCATTGTACTTGATGAATGGGCAGCTGATCAGGATCCAGTCTTTAGAAAAAAATTCTACAAGAAAATCTTACCTTCTTTAAAAAAACAAGGTAAAACAGTCATTGCACTGACACATGATGATGCTTATTATGATACTGCAGATGAAATTATTAAATTGGAAAATGGAAAGATGAATTCATGAGTAAAGATATCTCAAAAAAGCTTAAGAAAACGAATCCTTTTTATATTTTCGTATTTTTCTTTAATAACTTAATTAAGCTTTTAAAAAAACATTTCATCATTGTTCTAATCTTACTTGCCGTTCTAATTTCATCTTTTATTGTGTTATGGCCAGTAATTCATAAAAATATTAAACCAGGACATGTCGGAGTCATTTTTAAACCTTTCTTTCAAGGTATAGATCTTAATTATGTTGCCCCTGAAGGTATAAATTTTAAGCTCCCTTGGAATAACATCATTTCATATAACGCTAGAATTCAAAAGCATCAACTTAAGCTTGAGGTAATTACGGCTGACCTTCTTAAATCTAACATTACAGTTGTATTCCAATACGAAATTGATAAAAATAATGTACCACTATTGCACCGATACCTAGGTGAAGATTACCTTGATAAAGTAATCATTCCTGAGGTCATTAGCATAGCGAGAGGTAAGATTGCAGAAAGAAGATCAGAAACAGCTTTTTCTAAGGATATTTTAGTATTAGCTGAAAATATCTCAATTAATGTAGATGAAGTAATCATTAATAATATAAATCCACCAGGAGTAAGTCAGGTAAGATTGATAAGGATTAGTGATGTACAAATTACTGACATTCAATTTCCAAAGGTAGTTCAGGACGCTATACAAAATAAGATTGTTCAGAGAGCTAAATTAGAAGCTTATGAGTTTATTCTAAAATCATCAGAAAAAGAAGCTGAAAGAAAGGCTATAGAAGCCTCAGGGATTAAGGCATTTCAAGATATTATCCAAAATGGTCTCACGACAAATTACTTAAGATGGAAGGGGATTGATGCAAGTGAGAAACTAGCATCTTCACCAAATGCAAAGATTGTTATTTTTGGGCAGGGTAATGCAAGCTTACCAATAATTTTAGGTGATCTAGACCGTAACCCGATAGGTAAAAATGTATTAAATAAAATTCCAATTAGTGATAACGCTATCGAAGATAGTTCAAGAAAAGTTGAATCAGAAACAAAAGAAAGCTACTAGGAATTGCTTATGAAGAATCAATATGGATACCAAATCAGAAAAGTAATCCTTTTTCTGGGTCTTTTATTGTTGATAAGTGGTTTATCTCAGCCCACGATGTCAGCAGATAGCGAAACGAAGGTGATTTTAGATAACTTAAGATATGACCTTCAAAATAATGAGGATGAGACCAAGGCTTTAAAAGAAAGACAGCAAATAGTTAGTCCAAGAGAGGCTATTCCAAATAAGGACTTAGTTTGCTTTTATACACTCATAAAGCCAACATTTTTCTATTTAAAGAGAATGACTTATACCACCCAAGGTATATCGAACTGCGATCCAAACTTATATTATGTAACTTCAAATGAAAGCATAAAAGACACATTCAGAACCACAGTTAAGCCCTGGAGAGTGTTTAAAGATGGTATTCATAAGTTAACAGCAGTAAATAGAGCTGGTGTGAATGGTCAATTTACCTATATTGGTAAGCAGGCTATTTATCGCATTGATGAATCAAAAGTTGGTTGGGTAGATTTCCTCCTTTTTCCTGACAATAGTGGAATGGGAGGGATGCCGTATTTTCCTCATACCTCCCGAGGGCTAAGAGATTATTTTTTTCCTAAAAATTCTCAAATCAATATTATCAAAACAAATGACAACCAATTTTTTGTACTCACTTCCTATTCAATAGATATGAAAATGAATGATAATAATCAAGAAAATAGCGTTGTTAGTCGACTTAACCTTCCTGAAGGATACAGTGCTAAGTTGATTACTCTAGAAAAAAATATGGAGGTTTCAACGGCTGATCCAACACATGTTTATTACAATATGACAGATGGATATGGAAATAGATATATTGGTCTAGATGAAAATAATTCAAATATTATTAATAAAATATGGAACTCAAATTGAAAATTAAGACCGTAATAAATTCTAAAATCCTACTACAACTTTTCATCATTCTTATGATATCTGGATGCTCAACTATTCTTCCTCCAACATTTGAGGAGCAAAGTGCTACATATAATAGAACCATGGAACAGTATCAAATTAATCAAATTTTTACCAATATCATAAGAGCTTCAGAAGACAGACCTATTGCATTTAATGATATACCTTCAGTATTAGGGAATGCAAATACAACAACGACAGTTGCTCCAGGCTTAAATTTTGGAGCGGATGGCGATCTCTGGAGCGGTGGACTTTTTGGAATAATTGGTAATAACCTAGAGTCAGCAACATTTAATCCATCACAAATGTACTCTGAAGGCTTCACATTTACTCAATCATCTATGGACAATGCAACATTTTGGAATGAGTTTATGACTAAAATCCCGATGAAGAAATTGGTCTACTTTCGGGGTAATAATATCCCTGAAGAGCTTATACTCAAATTACTAATTGACGAATTTGTAATTGAAAAGGCGAGTGGTGAGATTACTGTCCTTGAAAACGATCCTTCAAAACCAAGTTACTTGGCATTCGAAAAATTATTTAAATTTCTAATAAAAAATAAATTAACTTTTGGCAGTCAAGAGAATAAAAAAGGTAATAAAGTCGAAAAAGAAAAGGCTACATTATGTATTTCAGATTCTCCAAAAGCTAATAGTCAATATAAATTTAATACTAATGCCTACTGTAATATTCAAAAAGAAGCTATTTACAATTCAGATAAGTTATTTATACCACTTCGATCTGTTAAAAATATTTTTGACTACTTAGGTGCGGTTGCTGCAGTACAACTATGGGACGAGCCTATTTATGTCGAGCTAAGTTCATCTATTGATACATACAAACAGACAAGAACGAAAAAAAAGGATACAAGAAAAAATGCAACCAAGCTTTTGGTAGTTGAGAGAAACTCAATATTCGAAGATAAATTTGCGTATACAGAAGACTTATATGGAAATACATTTATCATTCCAGCCATCGATGCTGGGTACTCACAAAAGGTAATTGCATTTTTATCTGAGTTATTAATTTTAACTAAAATCCCTGGTTCAACTGCACCACAACCAGGTGTATTATTACAGTAGTTAAATTTTTGGATTAAGAGCTTATGCGTTTTATAAATGTAAATAAATTAAATAGTAGGAGACTTAAAATATGATAGATTTAAATGAAAAAGTAACTGACGCAGACTTAGAGGAATGTTTTTCTTTGTCTGGTTGTCACAATGTTGGATGGACAGTAGCATGTTCTGTATAAGCTATCTTTTTAAAAGTTAAATTAAGAAGAAATTATGGATCTCTTTAGTTACAATGTTTTTTATATAATACTTGGCTGCATCCCAATTTATTTACTTTCAAAGGTATGGTATTTTTTCTTCAAATTATGGGAAGCAAACCCTTTCTTTAAAAGCTTTGTCATTCATTTTCTAACATTATTTACCGTCATTATGACTTATGGCTTTGGTTATTATGCCTCTGGATTTTGGCAAAATATCACGCCCGTTATCATAATATTCCTAATTGATATAATTATTATATTTATGATTTTATTTTTCAGCTCAAATAAATCAACTGCTTCAATTTAAAAGGCTTTAAATAAGATCTGTTGATCAGAAAGTTATTTTAAGATCGTTTTTGATCCAGGAGATTAATATATACCCTAGCTTGTATTAGGATATGCTAGGAAAATATTAATACATATAGGACAATAAAACAATGGAAGGCATTGATTTGGTAAACTATTTAGGACAGTTTAGGATTGGATTAAATAAAGAATTGGTGGAGGTAAGCGGGATCGAACCGCTGACCCCTTGCATGCCATGCAAGTGCTCTCCCAGCTGAGCTATACCCCCCGATGGATTAATCACGATAGTTTTTTTCAGAATCAAATTGACCTAAATTTACCTTAGGTTGAGGCTTCCAGCCTTTTTTAGTATGTTCAGCAATGACATTAGTAAAGATGCCGCCCCTTACAAAAAACTTAGCCGTTATCCTCATAAACCTTGGGTCAGTTGCCTTAACAAGATCATCTAAAATGCTGTTTGTGACAGCCTCATGGAAGCAACCCTCGTTTCTAAATGACCAGATATAGAGTTTTAGACTTTTTAGTTCCACACAAGCCTTATCGGGGATATAATCAAGGTACAAGGTAGCAAAGTCAGGCTGGCCTGTTTTGGGACATAAACAAGTAAACTCTGGTATTTGCATATGAATATGAATATCTCTTTTAACGTTAGGATTTTCGAATGTTTCTAATGTTTTAGTGGGTTGGGCTGAAGGCTTTCCACCAAGTGTATTTTGATTCATAACTTAAGCTAAAATTTATTTAAAAGATGACATTATACTGCTTTGAACAAATTCTTTTTCAACAAAATCCAAAGATCGATAACAATTGAAACTTAAACAGATTAAATTAGCAGGATTTAAAACATTTGTTGATCCGACAACAATAAAAGTTGACTCGCAATTAGCAGGTATTGTTGGTCCAAACGGTTGCGGCAAATCCAATGTGACTGAATCGATTAAGTGGGTCCTAGGCTCATCCTCAGCCAAGGAGCTCAGGGGAGGGACGATGGAAGATGTCATATTCTACGGAAGTGATACACGGCAACCCATATCCAGAGCGAGCGTCGAACTCTTCTTTGATAATGCTCAAGGCATGGCCCCACAAGCATGGTCAAGTTATGCAGAAATATCAGTTAAAAGGGTGATTGAAAAAGAAAAAGGTTCGAGTTATTTCATTAATAACACACAGGTCAGAAGAAAGGATGTTGCTGACTTATTTCTCGGGACCGGTTTAGGGGCTAAAGGGTATGCGATTATTGGTCAAAATACGGTCTCTCAAATTATCGAGGCAAAGCCAGAAGAGTTAAAAAACTTTTTAGAAGAGGCTGCTGGAGTTAGCCAATACAAAGAAAGAAGGAAGGAGACGGAATACCGCTTAAGAGATACTAAGGAAAATCTTTCGCGAGTTGAAGACTTATTAAGAGAGATCAATCAACAGATTACTAGACTTGAATCCCAAGCTGAAACGGCCAGCAAATATAATAAACATCAAGAAAATTTAAAATTCCAAGAAGCTCAAGTTTGGGCTTTAAAGAAAAGAGATGCTAATGAGTCCTGGGATCAAATAAAAGCGCTCATAGTCAACCAACAGGCTGAGTTAGATCAATTTACGACAGCCCTAAGAGAAATCGAGGTTAAGGTTGAGAATGCAAGACAAGAGCACGCAAACACGTCTAATGAAATTAATTCTGCACAAGCTAAATTTTATGAGGTTAATGCGCTTGTATCAGACGCAGAAAATGCTTTAAACAATATCAAAAATAATCTTGAAAGATTGAAGCTTACTGTAGTTGAAAGTGAGGAAAAATTAAAATCTCATACAACCTCAATCGAAGAGATTGAAAAAGCGATGGAGGAAAATCAAAATTTTATCCAAATTGAAAATGAGAAGCTTACTCAACACCAACAAAATGCCGGGGGTGATAAAGCAAGTCTTGTGGAGGTGGAAGCTGAATTTAGGGCATCAGTAGAAAAATTAGAATTACAACAAAGTGAAAATCAAAAAATACATGAGCTAATAAATCTTGAGCTTACTCGAATTGATTATATAAACAAAAGTGTAGATGACCTAGAAGCCCGTAAAAAAAGCCTCCATGAAGAATCCTTGAAAATTAAGGCTACGGAACCTAACAACGAGAATGTCTCCCCAAGTAACATTGGAGATATAGATGACCAAATCACTATGGCTGATCAAGAATTAGCAGAAAAAAAACAATTACTTGATGAGTTAGAAAGAGAAACAGAAAAACTTAACCTTCAAAAAGAAGAACATCTTAAGAGGTTTCAACAGACAGAAATACAAATCGAGACTTTATCAAATTTTGTTGATAATGAAATTACCGATGAGGCTACAAGTGAATTCCTCAATAAGGTTGGGATAGATAAAAATAGAAATATATTTAAAAAAGTTAATATAGAAAAAGGTTGGGAAAGGGCCTTTGGGTTCATACTTTCAGAATATGCGAGTGCTTATGAAAATAAAAGAGTTACCCCTAAGTCACTTAAAGAGATACCAACAAATATTGCAGTTGTTTATGAAGAAAGCTCTAGCGACCCATCCACACCAAATAAAAAACTTACCCCTATACAGTCAAAGATAACCTCAAAAAGTCCTAATATAAATGATGTATTAACAGAGTGGTTATGCCATACATATATTACAAATGATGAGGATTTAGAGGGTGATTTGAGAGAACTAAAATTCGGTGAAATATTGATCGACCAATCTGGAAATATACATGGTAAGAACTTTCAAGTATTGCGATCTGAGAGCAGAGGTAATTCCAACAAACTAACCAACCTTAAGCTACTTGAGGACTTAAGAAAAGATTTACCCTCTCACAAGAATGCGCTGGATACCACCATAAGTAAGTCAGACCAACATGCAGATAAATTAGCTAACTTAAAAAATGAGGTAGAGCTTTTATCTGATAAAAAATTTAATCTAATTGAGGAGAAAAACTCAATAAATTTAGAGGTAAATAAGCTTCAACAAATCGAAATTCATAAACAAGAAAGAGTTGTTAATATAGACAACGAACTTACAGAAACAGAGAAAAAAATAAGTGAATTTAAGGGTGAGCTTAACCAAAAGCAAGATAGCTTAGTCGCGCATAAAAAGGATAAAATAAAATTACAAAATATCTTAGAGGAACTATCAAAAAAGAAAAATATTTTAGAACAAAAATTTGAGTCTGAAAGGGAAACGGTTGTTGCGCGTGACAAGATAGAGCAGGAGTTAATATTTAACTTAAAAATTCATCAAAATAAACATGAGGATTTTATTGAAAAATTAAATCTCAACACTAATGAAAAATCTAGACTAGAAAAATTAATTAGCGATACTCATAACCAACTAAATGATAAAAGCTCTGAAAATCATGAGTCAATGCTCAAAGAAAGCCTTCAGGAAAAAGAGGGCGCTGAGAAAAGACTAATTAGAGCTAGAGAGGAACTTGTTACGAAAGAGGCTAATTTAAAAAACTTAGAAAGCGCAAGACTTGAAAAGCAACACTCACTAAATCCACTCACTGAAAAACTTCAAGAATCTAAAATCCAAGAAAGGGAGGCGCAAATTCTATTCGAACAATGCTGTCAAGAAATCGAAAAAACTTCCTTTGAGGAAAGTGCTCTATTAGATGCCATGGAAAGCCATGCTGATGTTGACTCAATTATAGAAAAATGCGAATCACTTCGGCTTAAAATGGAGCGTTTAGGCCCTGTTAACCAGGCAGCTATAGATGAGCTAAATTCCATCCAAGAAAGAAAGAATTATTTACAAAGACAATCAGACGATCTAACTGAAGCGATGACAACATTGGAGAATGCAATCAAAAAAATAGATAGCGAAACAAGGGAGAAATTAGACGCGACGTACAAGGAAGTAAATAAAAACTTTAGTGAGTTTTTTAAACGGTTATTTATGGGTGGAAAAGCTGAACTTCAGTTATTAGGCGATGAAATTCTAGACACAGGCCTGCAGGTCTCTGCTCAACCGCCTGGTAAGAAAAACACAACGATCAATCTCTTATCGGGAGGAGAGAAAGCATTAACAGCTATATCCTTAATATTTGCTTTGTTTAAACTAAACCCATCACCGTTTTGTGTAATGGATGAGGTTGATGCCCCATTAGACGATACTAATACGGGTAATTTCTGTTCATTAGTCAAAGAAATGGCAGATAAAACGCAATTTTTAATTGTCACGCACAACAGAATTACAATGGAAATTGCTGAACAATTGATTGGTGTTACACAACAAGAATTAGGCGTTTCTAGGGTTGTTGAAGTTGATATGCGTGATATTGACGAAATGGAGCTAGCTTACTAATTATGAATGACGTACAACTTGCACTTTTAATTGCAGGCGTGGTTATTATTTTAATAATGCTTATTTATAATTGGAGCGAATTAAAAAGAATTTCAAAGAATCAACCAAGTCTATCAAAGCCAAAAAATTTTTTTAATGAAGACAATGACCCGCTTTTTAATGATCTAAACAAAAAACAAGAACCTACAATAACAACAGAACCTAAGGCAATAATTGAAGATGAATTAGACCAACCCTTAAGTGGGTCAGAAAAGATTATTAATTCTAATTTACCTGATGGAATTCATAGGGATGTTGAGACTGTAATATCAATAATATCCAAAACTGTTCAAGAGGGAAGCACAGGGTTATTTTTGGATAAGATAAAATCGATGCCAGGTGTTAGGGTTTATGTTAGAAAAGATAATGATTTATGGGCTACAGAGACAGCTATTTATGATTCAATTCAATTCAATCAGATCTTGCTAGTTTTGTTGCTTGCAAGTAGAAAATATATACTTGATAGCACCAGAATTGAAGCCTTTAAAGAGCTTGGAAAAAACATTACATCCAAGGTTGATGGGTCATTACTTTGGTTATCAAACCAAGATATTGAGAAAGAATCTTTTCATTTAAATAAATTTAAAAAAGAAGTAGATCGCTCATTAGTCCTTCAGGTTTATCCTAAATCTGACCCAACATTTCATGCAGGCCCTTTAATAGATTTTTTTAAACAGCCTATATTTAAGATAAATAATAAGTCTTACCATGAGTTAATTGCTCCAGACTCAGGTTTTAAGGCCTGTACCTTAACTTCTCTCTCTGGGAAGCCACTGAATATAAGCCATGAATCATTCCTTCAAGGCATTGTCTTTAAAATGGATATCCCTAATACGATAAAAATTACCTCCGCTTTTAATGAAATGATCGATACGATTAAACAATTCAATGCCAAGCTTAATGGAGTCCTTGTTGATGCGAGTAGAAAGCCTTTAAATGATGATCAAATAAGCCAAATATATGTACATTTAAAAAAACTAGAAAAAATAATGCAAGAAAAGAAAATACCATCAGGCTCAGGTGTTGCGAAAAAAATATTCAATTAAGCTATGAAAAAAAATATTGATTTAGAAACAACGGCTTTAGGTTTAAAGAAAGAAATCCAAGAGCATAATTTTAATTACTACGTAAAAGATGACCCTATCATTTCTGATAGCCAGTATGACAGCCTCTTAAAAAAATTAGAGGGGTTAGAAAGGCAGCACCCTGAATTAATTACTCCAGACTCACCAACACAAAGAGTAGGGATGCTTTCAAGCACCGTATTTAGTCAGGTAAGCCATATCAAGCCTATGCTATCACTTAGTAACGTATTCCATGAAGAAGAATTAGTGGCCTTTGATAAAAGAATCAAAACTGATTTAGGGGTAGAGAGCATAAAATATGCTGTTGAGCCAAAATTTGATGGGCTTGCAATTGCATTAATTTATGAGGAAGGTGTTTTTTCACTAGGTGCCACAAGAGGTGATGGCTTTACCGGTGAAGATGTAACACACAACCTTAAAACTATTAGATCTATTCCTCTTAAAATAGACACCAAAAATCTTCCATCGAGAATCGAAATCCGAGGTGAGGTTGTGATGTTTAAAGAAGATTTTTTTGAACTCAACAGAAAACAAGAAGAGTTAGGTCAAAAAGTATTTGCAAACCCAAGAAATGCAGCAGCGGGTAGCCTAAGACAATTAGATTCTAATATAACAGCTACAAGACCACTCAGGTTTTATGCTTACAGTATAGATTTTGAAGGAATTGAAAATACCCTTAACTCCCACTCTGATTCAATTGAATTATTAAATCAACTTAAAATACCAACAACAGATCTTGTAAAAAATGTTGATGATGTTAATGGATTATTAACTTACTACCACGAAATCATAGATAAAAGACAAGATTTGCCTTTTGATATTGACGGCGTTGTTTATAAAGTAAACTCCCTAAACCATCAGGATGAGCTTGGTTTTGTATCAAGAGCACCAAGGTGGGCGGTAGCACATAAGTTTCCTGCGGAAGAAGCTGAATCACAAGTTGTAGGTATTGATGTTCAAGTTGGCAGGACAGGAGCAATCACACCCGTAGCAAGACTTAAACCAACTTTTGTTTCAGGAGTAACGGTAACAAATGCATCGCTGCATAATGAAGCAGAGCTATCAAGAAAGGATGTTCATATCAATGACTTTGTTTTAATTAGGAGAGCAGGGGATGTTGTGCCAGAGGTGGTGAGTGTTATTCAGTCTAAAAGACCAAAGAATATCAGGGCATTCGTAATGCCAACCCATTGCCCCGAATGTGACTCAAAGCTTAAAAAGGAGGAAGGGGAGGCTATTCTTCGCTGTTGTGCCGGAAGCCAATGTCCAGCACAGAAAAAACAAGCAATCATGCATTTCGCATCAAGAAAGGCGATGGATATAGATGGCTTAGGTGAGAAAATAATAGATCAGCTACTTGAAAATGAAATGATAGGTGATTTTTCTGACTTATATACCCTAGACTTAAATTCCCTTGAACATTTAGAGCGATTTGGGGAAAAATCTGCGAAAAACCTCGTTGAATCAATTCATAAATCAAAAAAAACAACTCTAGGTAGGTTAATATATGCGTTAGGTATTAGAGGGGTAGGTGAAGCAACAGCAAAAGCTTTAGCTAAAGAATTTGGAACCATCTCTAATATAGAAGCACAAACTCAGGATAATTTAGAAGGGGTTGATGATATTGGCCCAACTGTATCTGGTTTCATTTATGAATATTTTCATGATGGAAGCAATATTAGCCTAATTGGTAAATTACTTTCAAATGGTGTGACCTGTGCTAGCGAAGCAAAGAAAGAGGTGAGACTTGTGCCTCAAATTAGCAAAAAAGTTTTTGTTTTAACCGGGACTTTACCGACACTTAAAAGGGAAGATGCTAAGCAGATAATTGACCAGTATGGCGGAAAGGTTACTTCAACGGTATCCAAAAAGACAGATTATCTTTTAGCTGGAAGTGATGCAGGAAGCAAGCTTGAAAAAGCACTATCTCTTGGCGTAGAAGTTTTGTCAGAAGATGACCTTATAAAATGGACTATGGAGGAAGAATGATTAAACAATTTACATTAACTTTATCTTTTATAATGTTGTATTCAAATAATATATTTGCATACAATGTAAATAATGAATGTGAAAAAAAGTTAAATAAGGGCAAGTATGAAGAGGCTATAAAAGTAGCAAAATCGGTGAAAGATAAATATGATTCAAATTTCTGTATGGGTAAAGCTAATTTTCGACTTAGAAATAACGATCAAGCAATTAAAGACTTTGAATTGGCTGAGAAAGAAGCAACCATTCAAGCCGATCAGATGCAAGCAATCCTCTTTAAAGGTATTACCCAAAGGGATTCAGGCGACTTTAAGGGGTCGAGTAAAACTTTTACTTACGGATTTCAGACAGCGGAGCTGGGTAATAGCAAATACCTTCAATACGAACATCGATTCTTATATCAATTAGGAATTAATGGCCTAAGAACTAAAGAATTCTTAGATGCTCAAGATTACTATACAAGAGCGCTAGTATTGGCATCGAATGACAATGAAAGGGCGGTTTGTTACGAAGGCTTAGCACAAACCTACTACTACAGAAATAAAGGCTCTAAAGCTGTCGAATACGGCTTAAGAGCGACATTAATGTTCCAGAAGACTGGAATGTTAGGTGAATATGCGGATAGCAGCATTGAGCTATCAAGATATTTTTACTTAGACAAAAATAAAGCTAAAGCAGTAAATATATTAAAAAAACTTGAGAAATTTTGTATCGATAATGGTGGCGAATACTATCTAGCCAAAACATTAATTGCTCAAGTTGAGCTTTATACTAAGATTGGTGATGAGAAAGCTGCTGCTGAGAGCAAGAAAAATGCAGAAATTGTAATGCAAAGGCTAGGAATTGAAGATTTTGATTAATAATAAATTAAACTTTTATTCTAGAAACAAATATACCAAAAACAATCAACACTAAAGCTAAAATATTTTGCCACAAAACAGGCTCGCCCAACATGATGGTTCCTAGGATAAATGCGTAGACTGGTATAGCATAATTCATATTTGAAAGAAAAACTGCCCCAGTATTATTAATTAGATTGAAGAATATTAGCGCCCCCAAACCTGTAGGAAATAAGCCAAGAGCCAGCATATTTAATGAAGTTTTAAGTGGCACACCATCTAAATTTAAATAGATCATGTCTGGCCATATTAAAAAAGCTAGAAAACAGGCCAGAATAGATGAGCATGTTGCTGCAACAATAGGGTCATATTTAGGAAATTTCTCTACTACAACACCATGGCTTGCATAAGATGCAGCGGCACCTAGTATCAATAAAATACCAAATAGAGTGTTATTTCCGTCATTAATAGATGGGGCTAAAATGAAGAATACGCCAGAAACCCCAAGTATAAATCCGATAATCTTATATCGGTTCAAAGCATTGTTTGGAAGGAAGATATGCGCTAATACCATTGTAACCAATGGGACCAAGGCCATTAAGAGACCTGTCATGCCTGATGTGATGTGCATTTGGCCTCGGGAAATAAGCATGAAGGGGACAATATTACCAATCACGGCATATATAAAGAAGTGGACCCATGGTGTTAGGCTTTTAGGGAAGGCTTTCCTACAATAAATACAAGCCATCAATAAAACGATTGAGCCTATAGCTAATCGATAACCTACCGTTTGTTCTGGCGAAAAGTGACCCCCGACTAGGCACTCGTGCATCATCGCAAAGGAAGACCCCCAAATAATGATCATCAAGATAAGGTATTGATAATTTCTTACTGTACTTTGCATAGTTTCTCTTTTATCCCATTGGTTTTATTAATTATTTTTATTTAACAACATTAATCGACCTCATTTGATTTAAATTGTCTATTTAACATAATATACATTATACGAAGTAATATATTAAAGTACTTAGGTGTTATCGATTAAAGGGGCTGTGATGAGGATCATAAACCTTGATATCATTCTTTCATTATATTGCTGTGACTTTCTTGTGTGATAATGAGATGCTCCCACTCTCCCATCGTTACATAACCAAGAAGTACAAATACAGAAATCCACCAGTATCTAAAGATGAACTGCTTTATCTGTTTAGATGAATAGCGAAATTTATCTGGATGTAACAGTATGACTAAACCTACTGCTAACAACACAACAGCACCAAATATATTCGTTAATGACATATAACCATCCTGTTTATATTATAGTTATTCATTGTTAGTGTTCGGCTTTATCAAGATCATCACTGATATCCTCGTCTAAGCCCGCAGTTAGATATTCAATACTATGAGGAAGGTCAAGGGTGAGTTGCTCTATAGGCTGTATTTTTATCTCAACCTTTGAAGATAAAAATTCAAGTAAATGCCCTCCTCTTTGTTTATCATCTGATATAAAGTGAAGGTGATAGTCAGGTACCGTGACTGAATGCATAAAATCAGGCGTCCAAAATCCAACTAGAGTTCCTTCTTCTTTCTCGAAGAAAAACTCTTTCTGGTCACCTGCGACATCAACTAACGGTCTATATGCCTCTTGTTTTGGAACAGACCTTGCTTTAATTGACTTAAATTTTCCGGTAACTTGAATCGCGTAGATCAAGTTTTTAGATAAGAATAAAGAGTCTATTTTCTTTTTTAATTTATCAAAAGTAAGCTCCTCATCAATAATTACCGAAGTTTCAGGCTTAAAATGTGTCACACAGGCATAGGGCGTTTCAAGGTTAACATCCGCTACATTTGTTTTACCATCCGAGTGAAGGTCATAAAAAACACCATCTAAAAGCACCATCTCACCATCTAGATCGTTAAAGGTACCCAAACCAAAGTCTCCATGCTCAAGTACTTCTTTAAGTGTTTTATCTTCACGCAGGATACCTTTAACAAGAGCATTCACAGGCGATGAAACGTAAAGGGAGTTTGTTTTTTTCATTTTTAAATAATAGCTTTAATATTATTTAATTATTGTATATGAAAATGGCTACATACCGATGCAGGGGTTGCTAAGCTAAGAGCTGATTTTAGTAATTTACAAAAATTTTATGTAAATTATAGTATTGGGTTTTAATTCTGAAGTTCGTTTTGTAATAGGCTAATTAATTGCAGCCGAATCATTCTTATTCCTTATAAAAGGGGTTATGTCCCCCTCCACCCCATAGGGTATATAGCTAGGTGTGCCTCTTAAATTTTTGTTACATTCTCACGTAAGATAGTAAGTGATTGATTGTGGCTTAGGTTGTGGAATTATTTTAGGAGCCTCTTGTTTAATTATTTCAGTGTTAACATAAACTCTACCGTTAGTTTGTGGCTTACCATAATCTATATATAAAGATAATGAGTAGAGTATCAAGATTGCGATACAAATGAACCGCAATAATAGTATAGTCGCTGACGTAACAATTAGGGCGATGAATTTGCGTCCCATGCTTGCCCTAATCAATCCATTACTAATGGATTCCATGAAATGCCGTTTGTGTAAAAATTAATATACAAAACAATAAAATACATACCACCGCACTTGCAATAAGCACAGGTTTTAGTTGCTTCAAAACTGACTCTTGCATAACCTACCCCTTTTATTGATATGGTTAAATATTAACTTTTATGTCCGAGGTAATTATTGATATAAATCAAAAGAATTAAACATTTTATTAGCTGTTTATCGCTTGTATAATTTTCCGTATATGAAAAAACTTTCAATTTTAATTTTTTGCCTTTTCAATTTTATGATGACATTTAGCAATTTTAATTTTGCAAATGAACAAAAAGTAGCAGTAATGTACGATGAAAGATTTTTATTGCATAACACAGGACCTAGCCATCCTGAAAATCCTGAGCGGTTAATTTCTGTAATAAGTGACTTAAAAGCCAACCAAAAAATTTCATCAAAAATTATTTGGCCGAATTTTAAGGTAGCAACATTTGATGAATTAAACTTAGTGCACACTAATGAATATATTGAGTTAGTTGACCACCAAGTTTCGCAATTAAAGAATAATAGGGCTTATTTAAGTACGGGTGACACCCCTATTTCCAAACACAGCAATGATGTTGCAAAATTAGCTGTAGGAGCTGGTTTAGAGGCAGTTGATCTTATCATGGCTGGTGAAATTTCATCCGCTTTTGCCTTGGTAAGGCCTCCGGGCCATCATGCCACGGCCTCAAGGGGTATGGGCTTTTGTATTTATAATAATATTGCTATTGTTGCACGCTACTTGCAAAAAAAATATGATCTAAAGCGAATTTTGATTGTTGATTTTGATGTACACCATGGTAATGGTACACAAGATATCTTTTACGAAGATGATAGTGTTTTTTATTTTAGTATCCACCAACATCCTTTTTATCCAGGTACTGGACGTCCCGATGAGACTGGTACTGGCAAAGGCAAAGGATATACACTCAATATTGATTTACCTGCAGGATCAGGTGATGATGACTTAATCAAAGGGCTTAGAGATCAACTTAAACCGGCCATGGATCAGTTTAAACCTGATTTTGTTATTGTCTCTGCAGGTTTTGATGCCTATGAAGGTGATATATTGGGTGAATTGAGCTACACAAGCAATGGTTATAAAAAAGCAGCAATGATACTTAATGATATAACAAAACAGTACTCAAATGGCCGTATAATTTACATGCTAGAGGGTGGGTATACTCCTGAAAATATAAAAAATGCAACTACCAGTATTTTAGATGTGTTAATAACTAATTAACTTGCATTAGCATTAAATATAAAAATCAAAAAAAATAAATTTCTAGCTCCTTGCTCAGGGTGAGAGCTTAAAAATTTAAATGCAAATTAAGGTTGGTAAAAGTTGGATTTTTCTAACCTCAACGAGACAGTCATGCGATGTGAGTGAGTTACCCTTGCCTCCAAAAGAGTTTGAACTGACAGAGTTAACCACGCCAGTGTTATGTTGACGCCAACAACCTAGAGTGGCGACAATCACGCCAGGATTTGCATTGGCTGTCAGCGCTAAAAAAGTTATTGATATTAAATTGACTTCAATAACTGACTAATATAGCTTGGTAAAATAAATACGCATTTTTTTATCTGGGGGATTAGCTCAGTTGGTAGAGCAGTTGACTCTTAATCAATTTGTCGCGAGTTCGAACCTCGCATCCCCTACCAATAATAACTATATACATATTTAAAGTTAAATGAATAAACCTATCAAGATTACAGCCGGCCTAATCTCAAATTTTTTAAATTGCTTAAAAAGGAAACCTCATGAACATAAAGGATACTCGGGAAAGGTATTACTTGTTGGGGGTGATAAGGGAAAATCAGGTGCTTTGTTGCTAGCGGGAAAGGCTGCGCTTTATGGTGGCGCTGGTTGGACGATTTTATCAATGTTCGATAAAGCATCTACCCATGCTGTCGACAAACAACCTGAATTGATGATTAATTATGAAGGAGACTTTGATGACACTGACCCTTTTGATGAAATGAATCCAGACGTAATTGCTATTGGACCTGGCTTAGGCCTTGGCTCTAAAGCAACTAAGTGGGTTAAACAATCCCTTCTTTCAAATAAACCTATCATTCTGGACGCTGATGCATTAACTATTGTTGCAAAAAATGGGGAGTTATTGTCAATTCTGCAAAACAGAGATGCCGAGTCAATTATCACGCCACACCCAGGTGAAGCTGCAAGCTTATTAGGTTTAGATAGCAAAATAATTCAAGAAGATCGTATTAAGGCAATCAATTTATTAATTAACCTAACCTCCTCAATAGTTGTTCTAAAGGGAATGGGGACTTTAATTGGGTCTAAAAAAAATCCTATACATCAATGCGTACATGGAAACCCAGGGATGGCAACAGGTGGCATGGGAGATGTATTAACAGGTTTTATAGCGGCTATAGTAGCCCAAGGGGTAAGGCACCATTTGAATATGTGGGAATCAACATTGTTAAGCGTTCAATTACATGCAATGGCAAGCGACTCTCTTAAAGAGGAAGGTATTGGACCAATCGGCATGACCCCAAGTGAATTAATTCAAACAATCAGAAAGTCATTGAATGCCCCAGCTTAATCTATCCATTTTTTTCTGAACCATAAAAAAAGGTTTTAACCTAAGTTGTAAACAAAAATAATATTAGGGTGATTAAAATTACCGCCCCCCAAATCAATTTACCCATGTGCTTTCTTATTAATTCATCTGCCTGCTTACCAAACATGATCACAAATAATGCAATTAAATAAAACCTAGCGCCCCTACCGATAATTGAGGCTGATACAAAAGGTAAAATCGGCATTATCATAACTCCACCGGCAATCGTAAAAATCTTATATGGGATAGGTGAAAAACCTGCAATAAATACAGCCCAGAATCCCCATTCATCAAACCACATCACTGCCCTTTCATATGCTGGCATATATCCCCAATCGTATAAATAAGGCTCAATAAACCCAAATGCATAAATTCCTATAAGGTATCCGATGATCCCACCCAGGACTGAGCCAACCGTTGTAATAAGAGCGAATCTCCAAGCTTTTGATGGATTTGCTAAGCACATTGGTAGTAGCATTACATCTGGGGGTATTGGAAAAAAGGATGACTCTGAAACACTTAAGAAAAATAAATAATATTTAGCCTTTGCATGGCTCGCTAATTTTAAAACGTATTCATATAATGCTAGAAATTTATGCATATATTCTACTTAGCTTTTGAAGAAAGGTGTGTGGCTATTAGGGATATTATAGCCGCAAGAGCTAGATAATAACCCACAAAATGTAATCCAAAATTAGTCGATAACCAGAGGGCTATGAAGGGTGCAAATGATGCGCCTACAATACCAGCAAAATTAAAAGATAAAGATGCCCCTGTATACCTGACATTTGTCGGATATAGCTCAGACAAAATGGTCCCTAAAGGCCCATAGGTAAAACCCATCAGTGCCATCCCGACTGACAGAGTGAAGAGAATGCTGATATTAAGTAATGAACCAAGGGTTAGCCCAAATAAAATGATACCTAGCGAAGCAACGATTAAAATTAACTTCCTTCCATATCGATCAGCAAGAACAGCCGAGATAGGAATAAATACTGCGAAGAAAAGGACAGATTCTATTTGATCCCCTAAAAAGTCTTCACGATTGATATTCAAATCTGTAATGGCCCAGCTAGCAATGTAAACAGTCATTAGATAAAAAAGAACAAACGTTGCTAAGGCAATAAATGTGCCAAGGATCATTGGTGTTCTATAGTTTTTAAATACTTCAAAAAATGGGACTGCTAAAGTTTTTTTATTCTTTTGATTTTTTAAAAATTCTGGAGTTTCAAGGATCGTTAACCTGACATATAAACCAATCAAGATAAGAACTGAGCTTAGAAGAAAAGGTATTCTCCATCCGTAATCAAAGAAATCTACTTCTGTCATTGTGCTAGAGAGATAAAGAAAAATACCCCCGGAGAGCATTAATCCAATCGGAGCACCCAGCTGAGGAAACATCCCGTACCATGCTTTTTTCTCAGGCGGTGCATTTTCAACAGCAAGTAAAACTGCCCCACCCCATTCACCGCCCAAACCAAAACCCTGTCCAAAACGACAAATGACTAAAAGAATCGGCGCAAAAATACCTATAGATTGATAGGTTGGAAGTAAGCCAATGGCAACGGTTGAAACACCCATCGTTAGCAATGCCGCCACTAGGGTTGTTTTTCTGCCAACACGATCACCAAAATGCCCAAAAAAAGCAGACCCTAGAGGTCTTGCAAAAAAAGCGACAGAAAAAGTGGCAAGTGATTGAAGCATTTCCGTAGATGACGTTGATGCTGCAAAAAATAATGAAGGAAAGATAAGGACAGCTGCATTAGCGTATATATAGAAATCAAAGAACTCAATCGTTGTTCCGGCTAAGCTAGCGAATAAGACCTTTGCGGGTGAATTTTTTTTCATAATGTTTTAAATTTATAAATAATAACTGCTTGGCCTATTTTCTTTGAACCTCCATCAAGGACATTCCAGATAGTTGCATCTTCAATTTCAAAAAGCGCTCCATCAGAAGCGATACGAATTCCTTTATAGCTGTCTATAAAGCCATATGAGTTTACTTGATTTAATAGCTCATCCCTTTCTTTTTGTGCAGACTCTGGTGCTGTCATCGTCGTAGGCTTACCAATAACTTGTACTGGCGTTACCTTAAAAAGGGATAGCGCGGCCTTATTTAAATAATTAAAAAAACCATTCGAATCATGACTGGCGATAGGTAAAGGGCATTCATCAAAGCTTTTTACTAAATCTTTATTTTTCCCTAAAGGGAGTGATTTATTTGTATGTTTATAAAAAGACTTTAGAGTGCACTTTAAAAAATTATGTGTTTTTTCAAACTCGTCTATTAAGCTACCCTCACCTCAACCAAACAATCATGAGATGTTGGCGAATTACCCATATCACCAAACGCATTTGAGCTCACTGAATTTACAACGCCATTATTCATCTGCCTCCAATAACCCAGCGTTGCAACAACAATTCCTTTGTTTACATCAGGCGTGATTTTAGCGACCGCATCAAATGAGCCTCTATCATTAAATACAGTAACCTTTTCTCCTTCATTAACACCTCTATCCATCGCGTCAGCTTGGCTGATTAAAACAAATTGCTCGCCTTGGGCTTTGAGTTTATTTTCTATATTGGCATAACTTGAATTAATAAAGCCATGACTCTTTGGCGCTAAAATATTCAAGGGGTATTTTTTAGCCAACTCTGGATTAGCTTCAGCTGTCTCCCTGGATGCTACATAATCTGGAAGCTCAGGGATATCCTCTCCTGGCTGAAAACCTTCATACATTTGCCTAAACGGACCTGCAACAAAGTTTTTTGCTCCCACTAACCTAAATTCACATTTACCGGATGGTGTTGGGAAGTTTCCCTCTTTGTGTGGTGCACGATTGTCTTTCGTCCCCACATTCAATCTTGCATAGCCATGTTTCTTAATATACCCGAGATCAATACCTTCACATGCAGGTGAATTCCAATCAACATAATGCTCAAGACATTCTGAATCACTCCATTTAAAGTTTTCTTCCTCAAAGCCTAAACGTTTTGCAAGTTGTCTGAATATTTCATTATTAGGTAAGCACTCACCTGGGGAATCAACACACTTGGCGTTATATGTAAGGTATAGATGCCCCCATGAGAGGATCATATCCTCTTGCTCTGCACCCATGGATGCCGGGAGTAAAATATCTGCAAAGGCCGCAGTATCGGAAATAAAGTGCTCAGCTGAAACTAAGAATAAATCTTCTCGCTTTAATCCCTCAAGAATTTTTTCTGATTCAGTGGCTTGTGTGACTGGATTTGTGTTCCAACACATCATCGACTTGATAGGGACCTTAAGCTTTTGTTCTCCTGTTAATACACGACCCAGCTGTAGATTGTTAACTACTTGGGTGCCTTCTGGAATCAAGTCTGGTCGACAAATCACATCAAATTTATAAGGGTGCTCCCAAACAGGAAATTGTAAAATACCTCCCCCAACATGCCTCCATGCCCCTGTTAATGCAGGAAGTGAAGTCACTGCCCTAATCGCCTGACTACCCCCCCAACTTTTCTCTAATGCAACACCTATTCTAATTGCTGATGGTTGGGTTGAAGCATATTCCTTGGCCAATTTTCTAATATCCTCAGCCTTTATGCCAGTAATTTCCTCCGCCCACTCAGGCGTTCTTTCCTTTGCTTTTTCAGCTAATTCAGAAAAACCTTTTGTGTAATTATCTACATAATCCTGATCTACAAGCCCTTCTTCTATGATTACATTCATCATTGCCATGGCTAACGCACCATCTGTGCCTGGCTTCGGGCAAACATGCCAGTCTGCTTCTTTGGCAGTTCTTGATGCATAGGAATCTATGACTACCACCTTCGCACCACTTTTTTGGGCCTCTTTAATAATATGCCAATGATGTAGGTTGGTGCTTACAGAGTTACATGCCCATACAATAATATATTTAGAATGAATAAAGCTTTCTGGGTCTACTCCGGCGGTAGGCCCAATGGTCAGAAGCCATGCTGTGCATGAGCCTTCCCCACAAAAGGTTCTTTCGGTGACAGTCGCACCCATTCGCGCAAAAAAAGCATCACCGCCATTTAAGCCATGAACAAGGCCTTGGTTACCTAAATAACTATAAGGCATTATGGCTTGAGGGCCATCTTCATCAATAATCTTTTGCCATTTATCAACAATTGTTGTTAAGGCCTCATCCCAAGAAATTCTTTCAAATTTTTTCTCCCCCTTTGGCCCAACACGTTTCATAGGGTATAGCAATCTATCTGGGTGATAGTGGCGTTTTTCATAATCTTTTAATTTGACACAGAGGCCACCTCGCGTCATCGGATGCTCTGCATTGCCTTTAACCCCCTTGAGCTTTCCATCCTCAACCTCATAGACCATGGAACAGGTATCTGGGCAATCATGTGGGCACCCACCGTGAAATTTTTGAAGACCCTTATTTGTTGAATCATCCATATAAATATTTCCCAAGATTGATTTTTAATTATATCTTTTAATACAATACAAAATTAATTGGCTTATATCAAATTTAAAAACTAACAAATAAGAATCATTCAATTTAATAGAATTGAATGACCCTGCTTCTCGTTTGACATGCTCGGTACGTTGTGTAATATCTAAAATAGTTATTTTAATTTAACCACAATAGCTCTAAATTTTAATAATTGATTAATATAAGATCTTAAGTAGTTTTTTAATTAAAAAATTTAAAAATTAAGTAAATTTTAATTTTTAAGTTCAACAGGAGGAGTTTTGATTATGAAAAATGCACTAGGAGTAAGTATTAGTTTGGTTGCGGTACTTTGGACTTGGTTAGTTTTAGCAGGCCCTTTAAATGGTTTAGCATTAGTTTGGGCAGGGTTTATTGCTTGGGGTGCTTATTTTACTGTAGGTAAAGATGCCCTTGGTAAAACTATTGCGGCAACAATTTTTGGTTCGTTCATGGCTATGGTTGCTGTTTTTGTTTTAGCCCTTTTAGATGACCACCTTGGTCAGTTTGCTGCCCCAATCGCTGTTGGTATTACTGTTTACGTTTTAACAGCCGTACCAAAACTTAATAATATACCGGCAAATGTATTTGGTTATGCTGCTACTTTTGGCTGGCTTTTAACTGAGTTAATTGCACTTGAAACTGCACTAGCATCCGAAGGCAGTACTATTATTGAGCTAAGCTTGGGTCATCCATTTGTTTTAATGGCGATATCATTTATTGGTGGTGCAATAATGGCTAAGCTATCTGAAACGTTGGCTGCAAAGCTAGGTTAATCTCTAAATAGATTTAAAAAACCACCGCAAGGTGGTTTTTTTATGCATGAATACTTTATTTACTATTGATTAAAGAAACTAATGCTTCTGCATCGGTCATTGATAAAGGTTATTTCTGTTTTTAAATAAGTTTTACCCGGTGAATATTCAACAACATGGTTGTAGTACCACATCTCCATTTTATCTTTCTTTTTGTTTTCAGTTGGTCTCGATATCACCTTGCTTGCATCTTTTGGTTTAATAGCAATTTCTTTGTTATCAGGCTCGCCCAAATACTTTAAAAATCGTGCTTTAGGCTTGCCACTAAAAATATTTATAAAATCATTTTCTGAGTAAACGCGTTTCTCATCGGCTTGAATGCTTATCGTAAAAGCAAAAAGAGCAATAAATATTGTAAAACGCTTTATATTTTTATACATTGTTATATTCCTTTAAATCTAGTTAATATTAATTTTCAAGCCATCGTACCCAACAAAAATAGACTCGGGTAGTATTTTTGATAATGCATCATACTCGAGTTCGTGTGTCATGTGTATTAGAAATGTTTGATTAGCACCCAGCTTTTTAGCGATATCTATACTTTCGTTATAGGATAAATGTGTTGGGTGAGGTTCGTTTCTTAAACAATCTAAAAATAGGACATCTAAACCTATAAGTTGCTCCATAGAAGAATCAGGGATTTTAGAGACATCTGTAAGGTATGCCATATTTCCTACTCGATAGCCATTTATCAGAGACTTTCCATGAAAAACAGGTATGGGTTCAATAAGGCTACCAAATAATTCAAATGGTTCATTGATAATATTTGGCTTTAAAATTGGGATATCCCAAAATCCATTTGACTCAGTCATTGCGTATTTAAATTTTTTATTTAATTCATCAATGGAAAATTTACTGCCATAAAGAGGGATTTGTTTTTTATTGATTTGGCAGAATGCTCTTAAGTCATCAATACCATGACAATGATCGGCGTGATGGTGAGTAAATAGAACAGCGTCAACGCAAACAAGACTTTCTCTTAATGACTGCAGACGGAGGTCTGGGCTTGTATCAATTAAGATATTTTTACCATTCTCCAAAGTCAAAAGACTTGAGCATCGCGTTCTATAATTTTTCTTGTTAGTTGATTGGCAAGTATGGCATTCACATCCAACTACTGGAGTTCCAGCGCTTGAGCCTACACCCAATAAAGTTACCTTGTCTGACATTTTGAGAACAATGCAAAGAAATTCTTAGTTGTAGTTTCAGCAACCTCTTCAATACTTATATTCTTAATTTCGGCTATTTTCTGTGCAACGTAAACAACATTAGCCGGCTCATTTAGCTTCCCTCTGTTTGGAACGGGAGCTAAATAAGGGGAATCTGTTTCAATTAAAATTCTATCTAAGGGAATTTTTTTAACCGTTTCTCTTAATGACTCAGCATTTTTAAAAGTAATAATGCCAGAAAAGGAAATATAAAAATCTTGATCTATTGCTTGCTTAGCCATTTCATAAGTTTCAGTGAAGCAATGCATTACACCGCTAGCAATTGAAGCATTCTCATCCTTCATAATTTCAATTGTATCTTCACGAGCATTTCTTGTGTGAATAATCAGTGGTAATTTAGATTCAACTGCTGCTCTAATATGCGTCCTAAATCTTTCCTTCTGCCATAATAGCTCGCCAGTTAATCGAAAATAATCTAGGCCCGTCTCGCCAATAGCCACAACGTTATCATTTTTCGCATGCGTAGTTAGCGTTTTTACATCAGGCTCATCGATATCTTCATAGTCCGGATGAACGCCAACGGAAGCAAAAATATGTTTATGGTCTTGTGCAAGCTTTAATACGCTTTGAAAGTTATCAAGGGTGACACTTACGCAAAGCGCATGCGTAATTGATTTTTCTTTCATGTTAGACAAGACGCTATCTATATTTTTATTCAGCTCCGGAAAATTAATATGGCAATGAGAGTCTATATACATAATTTTATTTATTTAAAAACATTCCTGTACTCAACCATTAGAGTATCAAATGTAATATCCTTATTGATTGGTTTGTTTGAAATTAATTTAATTTTATTTGCACTTTTGACCAATTTTAATAATTTTGAGATATCTGCTGCATCAGAGAGTTTCTTTATATTATCTTTTTTTGATTCAAAAAAATGAAAATTAGAAGTCATTTTAAATAAGAAAATATCATAAAGCCATTTTTGAAATAGACCAATGATCATTGGGAAGTCTCCAGATAGCCATTTAGGTTGAATTGACATCAACTCCAAGTCCTTTCCTTTTTCAAATTCACTGATAATCGTTTTAAATAAATCACTATTCTCTTGATGAATGATGACATCCATAGGCAGGTTATTAAATAAAGGTAGCTGTGATGATAAATTTTCATGCCCCTCCATCTTTAAAAAAGATTTTGCCTCTTCGTGTGTTGGTTTTGGGGATGAAACTATTGCACATCTACTTACTATTGTTGGCAATAAGCTAGATATATTATCGGTTGTTAAAATTAGATAGGAATTTTCAGGTGGCTCTTCAAGCATTTTTAATAATGAATTTGCAGCATTTAATGTGAGGCTCTCTGCGTTATTAATTAAAATTACTTTATTACCGCCAATTTTATGTGAGCTAAGCTCTAAAAAGCGCTTTAAATTTCTTATTGATTCAATAGATATATTTTTTGAGGCCCCCTCCTCGACTGAATTATTTATAATTTTAAGGTTGGGATGTTCGGTTAATGCCCACTGGCAATCTTGGCATATTCCACAGGATTGTTTGGTGCTTGTTAAATTGCTACATATTAGTGACATAGCAAGTGTATTAGCAAATTCCTCTAACCCCGAACCTAATGCACCAATAAATAGATATGCATGATGTAATTTGGCATTATCATGATTTAGCCTACCCCAAGCTTTTTCTTGCCAAGGATAGAGGCTCACTTTAAGGCCTCATCTAATTTCAATTTTATTTGACACTGAATTTCTTCGATCGATTTTTGACTATCCAAGACAACAAACCTTTCCGGACATGCATTGGCAAGCATTAAATATTTTTTTCTTATATTTTCATGAAAATTTTTATTTTCTCTTTCAAACTTATCTAAATTTCTGGTTTTCTTTAATCTTTCCATACTTATTTCCACAGGCAAATCAAATAAGAAAGTTAAATCAGGTTGTAGGCTGCCTTGAACCCAGTTTTTTAAAATATCAATTTTTTCTTCCTTTACCCCCTTTCCACCTGCTTGGTAAGCATAGGATGCATCAGTAAACCTATCACTAATTACAACAGCTCCGCTCAAAAGGTTTGGGCGGATAACTTTATCAATATGTTCATTTCTTGCAGCGAACATTAACATCGTTTCTGTTTCAGGGGTCATTTCATCATGAAGCAAAATATCTCTCAATCTTTCGCCAAGCAATGTTCCTCCTGGCTCCCTTGTCATCACATAATGAATTCCTAAATCAGAAAGATAATTTTTTATAAACTCAATATGTGTAGTTTTACCCGCACCATCAACCCCCTCAAGTGTAATAAATTTTCCTAAATTATTCATCTTTGATATTTTCTTACAGCCTTATTATGTTCTTTTAAAGTTTTTGAGAAATGATGAGATTTTTTATCATCCTTTGCAACGAAATAAAAAGCATCAGTTTCTGCAGGATTTAATGTAGCCTCAATTGTATCAAAACTCGGTAAACAAATTGGTGATGGCGGTAATCCATTTCTTGTATATGTATTATAAATTGTGTCATTCAAAAGATCTTGTTTAGAGAGATTGCCTTTAAATTGATCCTGCATACCATATATGACCGTAGGATCACTTTGAAGAGGCATGCCTATCCTTAAACGATTTACAAAAACGCCAGCTATCAGGTTTGCCTCATCTCTGCTACCTAATTCTTTTTCTATAATTGATGCCACAATTAAAGCTTCATACTTGTTCTTATATGGAAGGTTAGGTGTTTTTTCTTTCCATGCCTTATCTAGCTTTTCCATCATTATTTTATGAGACTCTATCAAAATATCAATGTCTGGCGTCCCTTCATAAAAATAATAGGTATCTGGGAAAAACAATCCCTCAATGAATTTTTGATTGATACCCAACCTTACCTTTAAATTATTAATTGAATTATAAGGAATGACTTTCTTAAGTAGGCTGTTATTTTTTAATTTATCGAGATTTTCTTTGAAGGTCGTTCCTTCAATAAATGTGATTGGATAAAGAATGCCATCCCCTTTTACTAAAAGCGTTAATAACTCAATGGGGCTAGTATTATTCCTTAAAAAATAATGGCCGCTTTTTATACTTTCTGATTTGTTGGTTAGCTTAGCTAGCAATTTAAATCTATAGACATCCGATAAAACATCTCGCTCCACAAGCTTATTAATAATTTGGGAAATGTTATCCCCTTTTTCTACCACGAGGAATTCATTCTTTTTAGCAATATCAAGAGATAAAAAAGGATAACTTATTATCCAGAATAAAAATATGGCAACCAAAGCAGCCGTAATTAGGAGTTTTTTTTCGGGATAAGCTTTCTTGATGATCGGAAGCGCACTGCTAATTTTTTTTATTTTATTTTTAAAAATTGGCTTATTTTTTTTAAGAAAAAATAGGGTTTCGTTAAGCCATTTTTTTGACTTAAGCTTAAGGTCAATTAGTTTCATTTAATAGACTCGTAATTGAATTAGCCAAAGCCCCCTTATTCCATTTTTTATTTTTAAATCGTATAACTTGAAGCGCCCCAAATATAGAATTAGAAACAATGATTTCATCTGCTTTTTTTAATTGGTCAATTGTAAGAGGTGAATAATTCATCGATAAATTTAATCTCTTGATATTTTCTTCAATAATTTTTTTTGTTACCCCATGAATGCCGTGGCCTTTATTGCTTGCGGTAAACAAATCACTACCATACCTAATAAACAAACTTGATCTAGCACAGTCACACACGTTTCCATTTCTATCCAGCATTATTGCATCAAAAGAATCTTTGTTAAGACCCTTTCTGGCTAAAACATTCTCTAATCTATTGAGGTGTTTAATGCTAGCGTATGGGGAGCTTGATGCCTTAATATCTGTGGTTGTTAAGGTCACGCCCTTTTGAAGTAAATCATACTTTTTTTTATTAAAATCTATTTTTAATAAAACACGGGTTGGTTTAATTCCTTTTTTAAAATCATACCCTGTATGTGATTCCCCGCGTGTAACTATTATTTTTGCAATAAAAATACCTTTTGATGGGAATAACTTTTGAATATCTTCGAGTAATATTTTTTGACTTGGAGGTTTTATCTCCATACTTCTTAAATCATTAGAGATTTTATGATATTGCATTTTCCAGAGCTTTGGTTGTTTGTCTTCAACCAGGAGGGTTCTAAAAATACCATCGCCAAAAGCGAGCCCGCGATCAAAAGGGCTAAGGGAATTTTTGGTATCGCCATTGATTAAAAAATTTTTAGCCAATTTTTTTCTACTTAAATCTTCTTGAATACAAGGCTTCCATTAGTTCCGCCAAAACCAAAGTTATTTTTTAGCGCTGCTTTAATATCCATCTCTCTTGCTTCATTTGCACAGTAATCTAAATCACATTCAGGATCTTGATTAAAGATATTAATTGTTGGAGGGGAGATTTGATGATGAGTGGCTAGCACGGTAAAAACAGACTCTATGCCACCAGCACCCCCCAATAAATGACCAGTCATTGATTTAGTTGAATTAACAACTAAATTTTTAGCATGGTCATTAAAAGTTTCTTTAATTGCATTGGTTTCATTTAAGTCACCCAGTGGTGTTGATGTTCCGTGTGCATTTATATAATCGATCTCATTTTTATTAATCCCTGCATTTTTTATCGCACTTAACATTGATCTTTTTGGCCCGTCTACTGTAGGGGCTGTAATGTGGTGTGCATCTGCACTCATCCCGTAACCTGATAATTCACAATAAATTTTTGCTCCTCTTTTTTTGGCGTGCTCCATCTCCTCTAAAATCATGACGCCTGCTCCCTCTCCTATTACAAAGCCATCTCTATCTACATCCCATGGCCTTGATGCGGTACTAGGATCATCATTTCTCGTACTTAAAGCCTTAGCTGAACAAAAACCAGCGACTGTAAGTGGAGTAATGGCTGCTTCTGCTCCTCCAGCCACCATAACATCAGCGTCACCATATTCAATCATACGGCTAGCATCTCCTATTGAGTGTGTTCCTGAGGTACAAGCAGTAACAATTGATGTATTGGGGCCCCTAAGGCCTAATGCAATTGAGAGATTTCCAGCAACCATATTGATTATGCTTCCCGGCACAAAAAAGGGTGAAATCTTTCTTGGACCACCCGCTTTAAGCAGCTCAGCTTGCTTCTCAATTAGATTAATCCCTCCGATACCGGATCCTATACAGGTACCGATTCTGTCTGCATTAGCATCACTTACCTCAAGGCCTGAGTCATTAAAGGCTTCATGAGCAGCTACCAAACCAAACTGAATGAAGGTGTCCATTCTTCTAACATCTTTAGGGTTAAGGTATTCTTTTGGATCGAAGTTCTTAACTTCGCCTGCAATAGTGGATGAAAAATTTGATGCGAAACTGTTTGGATCGAATTTCGTGATATTTGAAATACCAGACTGGCCTTCAATAATATTTTTCCAGGAATCGCTCACACCGATACCAACTGGTGTGACCAAACCAAGCCCTGTGACTACAACTCTTCTTTTATTCATGAGCGAACCCAAACTAGATTTGTATTGGGCTCCAAGATTAATTTACTTAAGATTAGTGTTTATGTAATCTATAGCTTGCTGAACTGTTGTAATTTTTTCTGCCTCTTCGTCAGGTATTTCTGTATTAAACTCCTCTTCTAAAGCCATTACTAATTCAACCGTATCAAGTGAATCTGCCCCTAGGTCATTAATAAATGATGACTCTTTTTTCAAACTTGCTTCATCCGTTCCTAGTTGCTCTGAAACTATTTTCTTCACTCTTTGTTCAATATCAGACATTAAAATTACCCCTTTTTTTTAAAATAACAAATTAGTGTTGCGACATTTTATCAAATGAATGCTGTTTTTATAAATTTTTTTTAAATTTTTGAGAAAATAAATTAAAAACCTCACGTCTGTAGGCATTTAAGCCATCAACATACCGCCGTTAATATGAACAGTCTCCCCAGTAATATAGTCAGCATCATCTGAAGCCAAGAATAGAACTGCTTTCGCAATGTCAGATGAATTACCAAGTCGCGCTAATGGAATATGCGCTAAAAGCTTTTCTTTTTGCTCATCTGAGAGAGCTTTTGTCATATCTGTATCAATGAAGCCTGGAGCTACACAATTAACAGTAATTCCTCTATTTCCAACTTCTTGAGCTAAAGACTTTGTAAAGCCTGTGATGCCTGCTTTTGATGCAACATAGTTTGTCTGTCCCGCATTGCCCATATGTCCAACAACAGATGAAATATTGATAATTTTTCCATATCTACTCTTCATCATACTTCTAAGAACTGACTTACTTAGCTTATAAACTGAAGTTAAGTTTGTGCTTAATACTCGATCCCATTCTTCATCCTTCATTCTAACCAATAAATTATCTTGTGTTATTCCAGCATTATTAATTAAAATCTGTATTTCACCATATTTTTCATTAATTCTTTTTATTAATTTATCAATTGAATCGTTACTGTTGACGTCAAGCACCATTCCTTCGCCTTTATGATTTTGGGAAGATAAAGTTTTTGAAATATTTGAGGCGCCTTCATCTGATGTAGCTGTCCCTATGACAATTGCTCCATTGCTCGATAGCTCACTAGCAATCGCCATTCCAATCCCTCTACTGGCCCCTGTGACCAAAACAACTTTTTTATTTATATCCATTTTTTTTCCTTATCTTTTAATTGCAATCAAATTTCTTTAAAGCGCTCTAGCGATTCTATTGAATCAATTGAAATATAATTTTTTTCCTTGTTAATCCTTTTACCAAGGCTTGTTAGCACTTTTCCTGGGCCAATTTCTAAAAAAGTATTTACATTTTTCGCTGCTATAAACTCTATAGTTTGTGTCCATTTTACAGGATTGAATAATTGATAAAAAAGCCCATCTTTTATTTTATCTAATTGGTCATAGGAGGCTGCCTCAAAATTTTGAACTACAGGAAAAATTGGCTCTTCAAAAACAATGGCATCTAAAAATTCTTTAAATTCATTTGCTGCCTCTTTCATTAAGCTACAATGAGATGGAACACTAACAGGCAAAACAATCGCTCTTTTAGCCCCTGCTGACTTAAATACCTCAAGTGAAGATTCAATTATATTTTTTTCTCCTGCCACTACAACTTGACCAGGGGAATTAAAATTTACCGCCTCAATTACGCCTTTTGCTCTTAGGTTTTGACAAATCTTTATAACCTCACTATCCGCTAGCCCTAAGATTGCTGCCATTGCTCCTTTGTCACTTGGAACAGCATTTTGCATTAGCTCAGCTCTTTTCCTTACAATACGAAGCCCTTCCTCAAATGTAAATACTTTTGCTGCTACAAGAGCAGTAAACTCTCCTAGGCTATGGCCTGCTGCGTAGGATGGATGGCAAATATCATTTTCTTCAAGGACCCTCCATGTCGCAATGCCAGCTGCTAACATTAAAGGTTGGGTGTTAATTGTTTGATTTATATCAGTATTTTCAATATTCACCATATCCCAAAAATTAATATTTAAGATATCTGATGCTTCCTCAAACGTTTTTTTAACCACCATACTGGTTGATAGATTCTGCATCATGCCAACTGATTGCGAACCTTGTCCGGGAAATAAAGCTATAAAATCAGTCAAATTAAATCCTTATAAGTGCAGAGCCCCAGGTAAAACCTCCCCCAAACGCTTCCATTAAAATTAAATGCCCTGGTTTTATTTTATTTTTTTCGATCCCAAAATCAAGTGCCAGGGGAATTGATGCGGCTGATGTGTTGCCTTGGTGATCAATTGTTACGATAACCTTATCCATACTCATATTTAATTTTTTAGCAGTTGCTTCCAGGATACGAATGTTAGCCTGGTGAGGAACAACCCAGTCGATATCCTCTTTGGCAAGGTTATTTAAATTAAGCGTTTCATCAACAATCATATCAAGTGTATTTACGGCCATTTTAAAGACTTGATTGCCCTTCATTTCAATTGTTTCCCTGCAACCCTCTTTATCTTTTTTTGGAACATGAAGAAGCTCCCCATACTCACCCTTAGCATGAATATGTGTAGATAAGATTCCTTCATCATCCGAACTCGAGAGAATAATGGCGCCGGAGCCATCACCCCATAAAATTGCATTACTTCGGTCTGAATAATCAGTAATCCTTGACATCGCATCTGCCCCAACAACTAATACATTTTTTGCAGAGCTTGATTTGATAAATTTATCAGCCACTGAGAGTGCGTAAATAAAACCACTACAAACTGCCTGTATATCAAATGCGGGGCATTCAATTATTCCTAATTTTTTTTGTAAAATACACGCTGTACTTGGAAAGACTTTGTCTGGTGTTGTTGTTGCAACGATTATTAGATCTATATCATTTGGCTTTAGATTTGCATCTTTAATTGCAATTTTTGCTGCTTCTAGTGCCAGATCACTTGTAAATTGATCTTTTCCTATAATATGTCTTTTTTTAATCCCGGTTCTTGTGGTGATCCATTCATCAGTAGTATCTAAAGTCGACTCTAAGTCGCTATTGGTCAAAATTTTCTCGGGAAGGTAGCTTCCGCAACCTTTAATTTTTGAATAAATCATCTAGATTATTTTTTTATATTATTGACTCAACTTTAAGCTGATCTTTAATTTTAGATATTACATCATTTTCAGACTCTGAAATTGTTGTTTCTAAAGCATGAACAAAAGCAAATTCATCTGCTCCCCCATGGCTTTTTACTACAATTCCGTTTAAACCAAGAAATGATGCTCCATTGTAGCGACGTGGATCTAATCTCTTTTTAAACCGTTTCAAAACTGGAAGAGCAATAATTGCTGAGATTTTAGTTAGCCAGTTACGTTTAAATTCTAACGTTAAAAAATTTGCCATCATCTGAGCAAGGCCTTCAGTAGTTTTGAGAGAGATATTTCCTGTAAAACCATCACATACAACCACGTCTGTTGTCCCTTTAAATATATCATCACCCTCGACATTTCCATAAAAATTTAAATGGCTTTCTCTAAATAATTCAGCAGATCTTTTTACTACCTCACTACCTTTCATTGATTCACTTCCATTACTTAATAACCCTACAGAAGGATTATTTTTTTTATGTAAAACGTTAGTTAAGATTGAACCCATAATACCAAACTGCAGAAGTTGCTCAGGCGTGCAGTCTGCATTAGCGCCCAAATCTAACATACAGGTTGTGCTGTTTACGTTTGGTAGTTCACTTGATATTGCTGGCCTATCAATACCAGGTAACATTTTCAAGACAAAGCGTGCAGTAGCCATTAGTGCGCCTGTATTGCCTGCGCTCACACAAGCATCAACCACGCCTTCTTTTACTAAATTAATACTCACCCTCATTGATGAATCTTTTTTATTCTTTAGGGCACTTTGGGGCAGTTCATCCATCCCGACAACTTGAGTTGTATTGTGTATTGATACCCTTGGATGATTGAGTGATTTTTTCTTCCTGAGAATTTTGGATATCAACTCAGAATTACCAACCAAAACAATTGAAATATTTTTATATTTTTTTAGGATTTTTAAAGATGCTGGGACGGTAACCGATGGACCAAAGTCGCCTCCCATTGCATCAACTGAAATTTTATGTTGCATCAGCTCATTGTAGACTGGTGTCTACTAACCTTTTGTCTCGATTACTTTTTTGCCTTTATAAAAACCTGATGCGCTAACGTGATGTCTTAAATGTGTTTCACCCGTTGTTTTTTCAATTGCTATTGCAGCATTTGATAATCCATCATGAGAACGTCTCATATTTCTCCTTGATGGTGATTTTTTACTCTTTTGAACAGCCATAAAATACTCCTAGAAAATAAATATTACATTTTAAAGCTATTGACGTTTTATCTTAGTATTTGTAAAACAAAGCTTTAACACATTAATAGCACGAGATTTTATCATAAATCTATTATTTATTTAAGAGGTTTTAAAGAGCTTAAATTACTATTAAATTTAATATTACCTAAACTTGGGTAACAAAAGATTATTTCCAACATGTTATAATCTGCTGCTGAGATTAGAATATTCAAGATTGATGTTTGTAAAGTTTTTTTAAAATCTAGAGACAAAGGAATTTTTTTGATATCAAAAATCCTCATTGCTAACCGTGGTGAAATTGCTGTTCGAATAATAAGAGCATGCAAGGAAATGGGCATTACAAGTGTAGCAATTTATACTAATGCTGACCGACATGCCTTACACGTAAAAAAAGCTGATGAATCATATTTCATTGGAGCTGACCCTTTGTCCGGATACTTAAACGGACACTGGATCGCTAATGTTGCTGTTACAGCCGGCTGTGATGCCGTGCATCCTGGTTATGGTTTTTTATCTGAAAATTCTAATTTTGCAGCCATTTGCCAAAAACGAGGATTACATTTTATTGGACCAAGCGCTGAGATCATCCAAAAAATGGGTGATAAAATTGAGGCAAGAAAAGCAATGATTGAAGCCGGTGTTCCTGTGATACCAGGAAGCGAAGGTAACGTAAAAGACCTTAACGAAGCAATAAAAATTTCAAAAGATATTGGCTTTCCTGTAATGATAAAAGCAACAAACGGAGGTGGGGGGAGAGGTATTCGCAGGTGTGATAATGAAAAAGAAGTGGAATCAAATTATGAAAGAGTTATTTCAGAGGCAACAAAAGCCTTTGGTAGCCCTGAGGTATTTATTGAAAAATGTGTATTACATCCGAAACATATTGAGGTTCAAGTTTTAGCTGATCAAGATAATAATGCAATTCACTTGTTTGAGCGAGATTGTTCAATCCAACGGAGAAATCAAAAATTAATTGAGATAGCCCCCTCCCCCCAGCTTGATGAAAAACAAAGAACCTATATTGGTGACTTAGCTGTTCGTGCAGCTAAGGCCGTAAATTATCAAAATGCTGGTACTGTAGAATTCCTACTTGATAGTGAAAATAATTTTTATTTCATGGAAATGAATACCAGACTACAAGTTGAACATACGATCACAGAAAATATTACAGGTGTCGATATTGTTCAAGAACAAATTAGAATTACCAGTGGGCTGAATCTAAGATACAAACAAGAAGAAATTCAACACAGGGGCTATTCTATTGAATTTAGAATTAATGCGGAAGACCCAAAACAAGAATTTGTTCCATCTTTTGGTAAAATAACGAGATATTATGCAGCTGGTGGCCCGGGTGTAAGGACTGATGCCTCAATTTACACGGGTTATATAATTCCCCCTTATTATGACTCAATGTGTGCAAAGCTTATTATATGGGCATTAAACTGGGAGGATGCCGTTGCTCGAGGTATTAGGGCGCTTGGAGATATTGGGGTGTTTGGCGTAAAAACTACTATCCCTTATTATGTTGAGATTCTTAAGAATGATAAATTTATTGGAGCTGACTTCAACACAAGTTTTGTTGAATCAAACCCTGAACTTACTAGTTATAATGAGGAAATGCCGCCAACTGTACTTGCGGCAGCAATTGGAGCTGCGATTGCAGCTCATGAAGGGATTTAAAAAATTATGAAAAAAATAAATATTACAGAGCTCGCCCTAAGAGATGGTCACCAATGCCATATAGCGACAAGATTAAGAACGCAAGATATGCTACCTATATGTTCAAAACTTGATGCTTTAGATTTTTGGTCAATCGAAGCTTGGGGAGGCGCAACATTTGATGCCTGTGTGAGGTACCTTAAAGAGGACCCCTGGGAAAGATTACAAAAACTAAGAAAAGCATTACCTAACAGTCGCATTCAAATGCTATTAAGAGGTCAGAACCTACTCGGATATAGACATTACTCAGATGACGTGGTTGATCTGTTTGTAAAAAAATCTGTCGATAATGGTGTGGATGTGTTTAGGGTTTTTGATGCGATGAATGATATTAGAAATATCGAAACATCCATAAATGCTGTTAAAAAATATAAAAAACATGCCGAAGGAACTATAAGCTATACAACATCCCCAGTTCATAACAATGAATATTTTGTTGATATGGCAAAAAAATTAGAATCTATGGGCAGTGATACTTTGGCAATCAAAGATATGGCAGGCCTTCTTACACCGCAATCTACAAAAGAACTTGTCTCACAGCTAGTTAAGAATATTAATATTCCTATTCATGTTCACAGTCATGCAACCGCTGGATTGGCAAGCTTGAACCTAGTTGCTGCAGTTGAAGCCGGGGCCACAATAATTGATACATGTAATTCAAGCTTTTCTGAGGGGGCTAGTCACCCCACTACAGAATCAATCATTGCTGCTCTTCAGAGCATGGGTTATGAGATAAATATTGATATTGCCGCAATAGAATCAATAAGTGAACATCTTCGAGAGGTACGAAAAAAATACTGGCAATTTGAATCAGAATTTACAGGAGTTGATCCAAGAGTTCTGTCAAATCAAGTTCCTGGTGGAATGATATCCAACCTATCTAACCAACTTAAAGACCAAAATGCACTAGAAAAGATGAATGATGTATTAAAAGAAATACCGTTAGTTAGACAGGATTTAGGGTTCCCTCCTTTAGTTACACCTACATCTCAAATTGTGGGTACGCAAGCGGCTTTAAATGTTATTACTGGCTCAAGATACAAGACGGTTACCAATGAAGTTAAAAATTACTTTTTGGGTCAATATGGCGCCGCTCCAGGAAAGGTGAATGAGGAAATAAAGTCAAAAGCAATTGGTGATCAAAAAGCGATAACATGTCGTCCTGCTGACAAACTTAAACCTGAAATTAATAATCTCCGAGTGAAAGCAGATGAAATTATAAAAAATGATGAAGACCTTTTAACATATGCGATGTTTCCAGATTTAGCCACTTCATTTTTAAAAGAAAGAAATGCTGGCACACTTGTACCTGAAGAATTGCTTGTAAAAAGTGAGGTAGGTGATGCAAGTAATCGATATGCGCCTTCTGAATTTAATATTACACTTCATGGTGAAACCTATCATATTAATATAACGGGTTCAGGTAAATCAGGAGATATAGAAAGACCATTTCATGTTTCTGTTGATGGTATATCTGAAGAAGTACTTGTTGAAACGTTAGATCAAGTTTTGGTAGAGGGTGGAGGTGATGAGGAAATAGGAGGTGATGAGGATGGAAAGCCGGCAAAGACAGCAAAGCATGCCCGCCCTACTCATGATGGATGCATTACAACAGCCATGCCCGGAACAATCATTGATATTAAAGTAAAGGTGGGTGACACCGTAAGTGCTGGCGATAGCGTCATTGTTATAGAGGCAATGAAAATGGAAAATGAAATACAAGCTTCAAAATCTGGTATTGTCATTGCAATACATGTTTCCAACGGTGATAGTGTTTCACCAAATGAAACATTAATCGAAATCAAACCTCAATAAACCATATGAATTTATTTTTTCATGAGTGAGATAATTCTTGCATCATCTTCAAGATATCGCCAAGAACTTCTTAAGAGACTCTCAATCGAATTTAGATCTATATCGCCAAATATAGATGAAACTAAAATCCATAACGAAACCTTTGAAGATCTAGCAAGAAGGCTATCAAATGAAAAAGCAAAAATTATTTCGATGAATCATCCATCAGCATTCGTGATCGGCTCAGACCAAACTGCTGAATATAACAACAAGCAAGCAAGCAAACCACTTAGTATTAAAAATGCTTTTTCCCAACTAAAAGAGCTTAGTGGGCAAACATTAAATTTTTTTTCAGGTGTATGTTTAAAAAATGAGCAAAGAAAAATTTCAGTTGACGAAGTAGTAAAGTTCTCAGTAACCTACAAAAAGCTTTCAGATAAACAAATAAATCGTTATCTTGAACTAGAAGACCCGACACACTGTGTAGGAAGTATAAAATCAGAAGGTTTAGGAATAACCCTTTTAGAAGAGATTCAATGTAATGACCCTACTGCCGTAATAGGATTGCCATTAATCGAGCTATCAAAAATGTTTGCGCGATTTGGAGTTATTTGATTGGTGATAAATTCAAAAAATTATGGAAAATTATTTCTCATACCAACTTCAATTGAACAAAAATTTAATAATGACTTTCTGCTTGAAGTAGATAAAAAAAAATTAAAGAAAATTAAAGATTTTATTGTTGAAAGCCCCAAGACAGCAAGGCAAGCTTTAAAAAAGCTTAACTTAGATGAGAGGCTACAAGATTTAAACATTATGGAGCATAGTAAAAAATCCTCATATAAGTCTACAGATGATTACTTCCAGCCAATCTTTAATGGAAATAATGTAGGATTATTATCTGACTCAGGAGCCCCTTGTGTAGCAGACCCTGGGGCTATTATAGTCTCCAAAGCCCATGAATTTAATATCGAAGTTGTGCCATTGGTTGGTCCTTCATCAATTATTTTAAGCTTGATGGCGTCAGGCTTTAATGGACAAAATTTTTGTTTTCATGGCTATGCCCCGATTGAAGAAAATAAAAAAGCTAATTTTTTTCAGCATATCCAAATAAACATAAAGAAAAAGCAAGAAACACAAATTTTTATAGAAACCCCCTACCGAAACAATAAATTATTGGCTGATATCATGAAAATAGATAATGAATCTTTAAGATTATGTATTGCCATTAATTTAACTGACATTGATCAAACAATATTAAATGGATCAATAAAAGAATGGCGTGAAAGAAAAATGCCTGACTTAACAAAAAAGCTATGCGTCTTTCTTATCAATTAAATCCTTAATAGGTTTAAAAGTTTTTCTATATATTTTATTAATACCAAATTTCTTAATAAGAGCTATATGTTTTTTTGTGGGATATCCTTTATGTGTATTGAGTTCATATTGAGGATAAAGGGCATGCAAAGACTCCATGTATTTATCCCTCTCAACTTTTGAAACAATTGATGCTGCAGATATTGCTGGTACCAGTGAATCCCCTTTTATAATAGCTTTTAAATTAACTCCTTCTATCTTAGGAGTATAAAGGCCATCAACAAAACATTGGTTAGGCCTTACTTTTAACATTAATATTGCCCTTTTCATAGCAAGTAATGAAGCATTTAAAATATTTAATTGGTCAATTTCCTCCACGCTTGCAGTAGCAAAAGTATAATCAAAGGCATTAGTCTTTATTTCCTCATATATCTCAATTCTTTTTTTTGGGGGTATTTTCTTGGAGTCATCTAAATCCCTTATTTGTAAGCTTTTATCTAGGATGACGGCGGATGCGAAAACAGGACCACACAAAGGCCCCCTACCTGCTTCATCAACTCCACAAATCATTGTCATTTAAGATATGGTTTAATCATTTTAAAAATCAATGTTGATGTATTTTTATTTAAATCTTTATGAAGTTTTTGGAATTTTAACTCTATTTTTTTTAAATATTTTTTATCTTCAATAATTTCGTGAGCTTTTTTAGCCAATAAGGATGGTTTAGCTTTATGTTGCAACATTTCTGGAACAATATTTTCTTTAAGTAAGATATTCGGTAGGCTAACATTTGGTATTAAACGCACAATTTTCCAGCCTAGATATGAAATCCACGATCCTTTATATATGACAATCATTGGTTTTTTATGTAATGCAATCTCTAGTGAAGCCGTTCCTGAAGCAGCTATTGCTATATTTGAAGAACCTATAATTTCCGAAACCCTTCCTCTGTACAACTTTAAATTCTTACTCTTGCTAACTTTAATTCGGCTTCTAATGAAGTTCATATTTTTATTGTTATTTGTAGGAATTAAAAACTTAGCTTTTGGGTATATTTTTAATAAATTTTTTGCTGTTTTAAGCAAAATATCTGTATGCGACCTCAGCTCACCCATCCGACTGCCAGGTAAAAGGGCGACAACTAGGTCCTTACTATTAAGGTTCAATTTCTTACGATATGTATTTGTATTTGATTTAAATGGAATGTTGTTTGCTAGCGGATGACCAACAAAAGTTGTTTTCACTCCTGCTTTTTCAAACAAAGGTTTTTCATGTGGAAAAATAGAAAATATATGGTCAGTAGATTTTTTTATCTTATGAACCCTGTTTGGCCTCCATGCCCATACCGATGGAGCCACATAATGAAAGGTTGGGATCCCGTTTTGTTTGAGTTTCTTTTCAACATAAAAATTGAAGTCTGGCGCATCAACTCCTAAAAAGATATCTGGCTTCTCAATTTTTAAATACTTAATTAATCTATATCTCAAATAGATTAACTTAGGAATATTTGGAATAACTTGAAAAACACCATATAAAGAAAGATTTGAGTAATTGAAAAAGGATTTTAACCCCTGTTGTTTCATTAAAGGACCGCCAACACCTATAAACTCGACATTCTTTACTTTGGAGTTAATGTATGCCATAAGTTGGCCAGCTATCAGGTCGCCCGACGGCTCGCCTGCTAAAATTGCTATCTTAGCCACGTGGGCGTATAAGCCCTCTTTTTGATCTTTCAAAGAAATCCAAATAAAGGCCCACCTCTTGAGAGGAGTTTTTTAACTTTTCAAGTTCTTTTTTTGCCTGATCAATAGAATTATTTCTCATGTAAATAATTTTATAGCCTTTTTTAATATCCTCAATTGCCTGAGCACTAAAGCCCCTCCTCTTCAAGCCCTCAGAATTTATTCCATTTGGAAGTGCATTCCCACCCTTACTTACAGCCCTCACATATGGAGGAACATCTTGTGCAAGCAAAGTCCCCCCCATTGTCATAACATGTGCCCCAATCTTACAAAATTGATGAATTGCTGTTAATCCTCCCAAAACTACATAATCATCAATCTCAACATGCCCAGCTAAAGTAACACTATTAGCAAAAACGGAATTATTTTTTACAATGCAATCATGTGCAACATGAACATAAGCCATGATCCAGTTATCATCCCCAATAACTGTTTTATTATTTCCTTCAACAGTTCCAGTATTTAATGTGCAGAACTCTCTGATAGTATTTCTATCCCCTATTTCCAAGAAAGTTTCTTGGTCTTTATATTTCATGTCCTGGGGCTGCTCGCCTATTGATGAAGAATGATAAATCTTATTGAATTTACCTATTTTAGTTTTGCCGGTAATGGTGACATGGCTGCCAACCTCAGTCCCCTCGCCAAGCTCAACTGACTTTCCAATTATTGAATACGGACCAACCTTGATGTTTTTATTTAAGATTGCCTGCGGGTGAATAATGGCCGTGGGATGTATATCTTGCTCAAATTCCATTAATTTATACTTTCTTTTAAATTTCTTTTAAAACACACATTATTTCAGCTTCGGCAGCAACTTTTTCCCCTACTGTTGCAATGCCCTTATATTTCCAAATACCTTTAATTATTCTTTCTATTGAAACATTCAAATTTAGTTGGTCACCTGGGACCACGGGGGTTTTAAACCTTGCTTTATCTATCCCTACGAAATAATAAACCGTATGATCATTAGGCTTTTCATTGCGCGTTTTAAAAGATAGTATTGCTGCAGCTTGAGCCATAGCTTCAACTATAAGCACTCCAGGCATGACAGGATAATGGGGGAAGTGACCAGGGAAAAAAGGTTCGTTTATCGTTACATTTTTTATTGCCTCAATGTTTTTTCCAAGCTCATAAGACAATACTTTATCCACAAGAACAAATGGATATCTATGAGGGAGGTGATCTAGTATTTCTTTAATGTCCATTGAGGTGTCTTGTGTCATTTCATACCTTTTTTTATCATAAATTTTACAGCAAATTTTAACCAATCTTTATGTTTTAATGGGGGCATAACCCCTGTAACCCTTTGCCCTGCTTTTTTAATCGACCTTGCTATAGCTGTTGTGGGTGTTATAACTGTTTTATCAGCGATTGATATATTCGGACCAATTCTTGCACCGCCACCTATCATACAATTTTTACCAATTTTTGAACTTCCAGCGAGACCTGCCATCGCCGCAATAATTGTATTTTCGCCAACAATACAATTATGGGCGATATGAACTAAATTATCAATTTTTACCCCAGCTTTAATAATAGTATTATCAATCGCCCCACAATCAATTGTTGTGTTCGCGCCAATGTCTACATTATCTTCAATAATAACCCCCCCTGTCTGAGGGATTTTTGACCAGCCCCCATTATCATCAGGGGCATAGCCAAATCCATCTGTACCAATTCTTGCGCCTGAAAATAATATGCAGTTATCCCCTATTTTGACATTATCCTCAATGCTTACATTTGAATGGATGACTGAATTATTACCAATAGAAACATTATTTCCAATAGAAACACTTGAGCCAATTTGAATATTTTTACCCAGCAAACAATTATCGCCAATAACAGAGTATGGTCGTATACTATTATTTTCATCTAATTTTGTACTCTGTCCGATGATTACCGACTCATGAATGCCCGTGTTCATTTTTTTATCAAGATCACTAAATAAGGTTGCAATTTTCGAGAAAGCTAGATACGGATTTTTAACAAGAATATAGTCTTTATCCCAGTACCTTAAATCATCCTTCTTAATTAAAATAACTTTAGATTTTGTTTTACTCAACCTTGGAATATAGGACACATCCGACAAAAAAGAAATAGAACTTGCGGTAGCGGAGTCTAATGAGGAAATATTATCCACCACAATATTATCTGATGAAGCCTTACCATTTACCAGCTCCGCTAGCTCAGAGCACTTAAATTCTTTTTGCATTTAATAAATTAGAGTCTTTTTTACTTTGACTTGCCTAAAGCCTTAATAAGGTCATTGCTAATGTCAATGCCCTTTGAAGCGTAAGCAACCCCCTGATAAAGTATAAGGTCATACTTTTCTTTTTTGGCTAAATCCTCAATTGCTTTATTGATTTGTTGTTGTAACTTTCCAATTTCTTCACGCCTTCTAATATCAATATCCTCTCTAAGCTCTCTTTCAATTCTTTGGATATCAATTTTTGCATTTTGTATTTTTTTCTGAGCTTTCTGGCGTTCAGATTCAGACATAGTTACGCTATTTTTTTTATAATCTTTTTCTTGTTTTTGTATTCCTTTAACTTTCTTTTGAAGCCCATCTGTTCTTGATTTAAATTCTTTCTCTAGCTTTTTATTACTAACAGTAGTTTGAGGTGCTTCTTTCAGCACTTTCTCTACAACAACATATCCAATTTTAATCTC